>ENA-OPYV01000033-OPYV01000033.1-human-gut-metagenome-genome-assembly--contig:-NODE-33-length-40305-cov-9.447608_pt1 | contig 40305 bp, 41 predicted proteins | sample MGYA00242474_ERZ504485 | MGnify/ENA primary metagenome ERZ504485 (study PRJEB26092, sample SAMD00036263) | human gut metagenome | host: Homo sapiens | study: EMG produced TPA metagenomics assembly of...
GTGATATACAAAGAATGATCTTCATGCTCGGACACGCCCAGCAGAATCAGCCCACCTTCGGTATTGGCGAAGGAGCTGTACGTCTCCCATAAACTGTGGGGCAGGCCACCCTTGGCACGTTTTCGCTTCCAAACGGTTGCCTTCACGCATCCGAGGAACCTCCCGGGACCACCAGGCATCATCGTGCTCGCTACCGTCCATTGGCCATCACCGCCTTACCTACACGCGTTACGCTCGCTTTGCCGCCACTTTTGCCGTCGTATTATGATTTTACCACGCTTTGCGCGCGCTTTGCCACCGCTTTGTGGAATTTGCTGTTGGCGGAAAGGTGATGGAAGGTAAACAAAAAGCCCGGCTTGGGTGCCGGGCTTGGGAAAGTTAGATGTGGTTGCGGTCAGCCAATGATGAAATGGGCTACCGTCGCGATCAGCCAACGGGCCTATCTGCAATTACGGACTGCGCTGCGCGCAGGCTCATTGCTGCCCTCGTTTCGGACTCGGGCAAGGCCCTGTCGGCAGTGCACTGCACTGCCGACCAGCCATCGCGTCAGATGATGCCGCGATCGGCCAACGGGCCTTGCCAATCAGGGTATTCACCCTCACGGGCGGATTCGATCGGCTGTTCCGGCTCGCGCTTGACCGGCAGGGTCTTCGGCTTGAACGGGAACTTTTCGGCGCGCATCTTCTCGTATGCGATGATGTCGTCTTCGTGCTGCAGCGTCAGGTCGATGTCGTCGTAGCCGTTCATCAGACGCCAGCGGGTGTAGTCGTTCACTTCGAACGGCAACGTCACATCGCCGCAGGTGACGGTACGGTCTTCCAGGCTGACGGTCATTTCGCGGCCCGGCTCCTCGTCCAGCAGCTTCCACAGCAGCTCAATGGATTCCTGCGGCATAATTGCGGCCAGCACGCCGTTCTTGGCGGTGTTGCCGTAGAAAATGTCGGCGAAACGGGAGGAAATCACCACGCGGAAACCGTAATCGTGCAGCGCCCACACGGCGTGCTCGCGGGAGGAACCAATGCCGAAATCCGGGCCGGCCACAAGGATCTTGCCCTGCTTGTATTCCGGCTTGTTCAGCACGAATTCCGGGTCGCGGCGCCACGCGTAGAACAGGGCGTCGTCGAAGCCGCTTTTCTTCACGCGCTTCAGGAACACGGCCGGGATGATCTGGTCGGTATCAACGTTGGAACGGCGAAGCGGCACGGCCACGCCGGTAAGGGTAGTCAGTTTTTCCATGTCAACAAATCCTTCGATTGCCTATCGATATTCGATTTCGATATTTCGATTACTTACGATTGCGTTCGCAGCTTCCGCTCGCAGCAGGTTCACAGGTCGGCCGGCGAGCAGATGGTGCCGCGGATGGCGGTCGCGGCGGCAACGGCCGGCGACGCCAGATGCGTGCGCGAACCCTTGCCCTGACGGCCTTCGAAGTTGCGGTTCGAGGTGGAGATGGAACGTTCGCGGGCCACCATCTTGTCCGGGTTCATGCCCAGGCACATGGAGCAGCCGGCGTTACGCCATTCGGCGCCGAAGTCCTTGAAAATCTTGTCGAGGCCTTCCTTTTCCGCCTGCAGGCGCACGCGGGAGGATGCCGGCACCACGAGCACGCGGTGGATGTTGTCGGCCTTGTGGTGGCCCTTCATGATGGAGGCGGCCACGCGCAGGTCCTCAAGACGGCCGTTGGTGCAGGAGCCGATGAACACGGTGTCCACGGCGATGTCCTTGATGGCCATGCCCGGCTTCAGTCCCATGTAGGCGATGGCACGCTCGGCGGCGGAACGCTCGGTCTCGTCGTTGAAGGAGGCCGGATCCGGCACCACGCCGGAGATCTTCACGCCCTGGCCCGGGTTGGTGCCCCACGTGACGTACGGCTCGAGGTCTTCGGCGTTGATGGTCACTTCCTTGTCGAACACGGCATCGTCATCGGTCTTCAGCGTCTTCCAATATTCGACGGCCTTGTCCCACATCTCACCTTCCGGCGCGTGCGGACGGCCCTTCAGGTATTCGAAAGTCACCTCGTCCGGGGCGATCATGCCTGCGCGGGCGCGGCTTCGATGGACATGTTGCAGATGGTCATGCGGGCGTCCATCGACAGCTTCTTGATGCTTCGCCACGGTATTCGATGACGTGGCCCTGGCCGCCGCCGGTGCCGATCTTCGCGATGATGGCCAGAATAATATCCTTGGCGGTGACGCCCTTCGGCAGGTCGCCTTCGATGTTCACGGCCATGGTCTTGAACGGCTTCAGGCTCAGGGTCTGCGTGGCCATGACGTGCTCCACTTCGGAGGTGCCGATGCCGATGGCCATAGCACCGAACGCGCCGTGGGTGGAGGTGTGCGAGTCGCCGCACACGATGGTCATGCCCGGCTGGGTCAGACCCAGCACCGGAGCGAACGCGTGGACCACGCCCTGGTCAGCGTCGCCGAGCGGGCACAGACGCACACCGAAATCCTTGCAGTTCTTTTCCAGCGTGCTCAGCTGCAGCGCCGAAGTCTCGTCCGGATTCGGACGGTCGATGTCGACGGTCGGCGTGTTGTGGTCTTCCGTGGCAATCAGCTGGTCGACGTGACGCGGCTTGCGTCCTGCCAGACGCAGACCTTCGAACGCTGCGGGCTGGTCACTTCGTGCATGAGCATCAGGTCGATGTACAGCAGGTCGGGAGCCCCATCGCTACCCTTGCGTACCAAATGATCGGCCCAGACCTTCTCGGCCAATGTAGTTCCCATTGTGGGACCTCCTCAGATTTTTCCTCACTAATTTCCTCGCGGCTATTGCCTTGCCGCATTCTTCGTGCTATAAGCCTATGGGCTTGAAACGGGTTCGAGGTCCTTCATGCCGGTATATGAGATATGAACGAGGGACGAGCGCGGCAAACGCGGAAAAGTTACTTCCCGTCTTCTTACGGCATATGCGCAATCGTTGAAATTTCAGCATTTTCCCAGCTTCGCCAGCCGGTGGAAGCAAGGTAAATAATCTGCTTTACCCCAGTCGCGAACCACATACATTTTGCATTTCAATATGTGAGATGGCATAATTCAGCGTATGACTTCTTCTTCGAATACGAGCAACGCCATGCCCAAAACGCAGGCCATGAACGCCACGAACGAGGCAAACGGCAATTACGCAGCCACCCCGCAAAGCAACGAAATTCATTCCGGGGTCGGCGTGCTCGACAAGACAGTCAAGATTCTCGACGCTCTTGAATCCGGCCCAGCCACACTCGGACAGCTGGTTTCCGCGACCGGTCTGGCTCGTCCGACCGCGCATCGTCTTGCGATCGCGCTGGAACGTCACCGTTTCGTTTTGCGCGACCAGCACGGTCGTTTCGTGCTCGGATCGCGATTCGCGGAACTTGCGGCCGCAGCCGGCGAGGACCGCCTGTTGACCGCCGCCGCGCCGATTCTGCAGACCCTGCTCGACCGCACCGGCGAATCCGCGCAGATCTACCGCCGTCAGGGCGACCAGCGCGTCTGCATCGCAGCCGTCGAGCGCGCGTCCGGCCTGCGAGATTCCATTCCGGTTGGTGCGATGCTGTCCATGGAAGCCGGTTCCGCAGCCCAGATTCTGCTGGCTTGGGAGGATTCCGAACGCCTGCATCAGGGTCTGCGTCACGCCAAGTTCACCGCGGCCAAGCTCACCGCCGTCCGCAAGCGCGGCTGGGCCGAGTCGATCAATGAACGCGATGAGGGCGTGTGTTCGATTTCCGCGCCGATTCGCAACGCGTCCGGCCAGGTGATCGCCGCCATTTCGATTTCCGGCCCGAATGGCCGTATGGGTGCCAACCCCGGCCGCCGTTACGCGCCGCTGGTCATGGCCGCCGGAAAGTACCTCACCGACGCGCTGATCAAGGCCTCTTCCGGCCGCTGACAGGTCCGCGACCAGTCGCATACGTAACGTAAAAGCTGACGATGGAAAGTTCCCATCGTCAGCTTTTTTGTATTCATTTCAAAGCTAAAAGTCGGGAAAAGGAATAGTCACCGCCGGAAAGGCTACCGGCGGAACGACTAGTCAACAAACAGCTACCGGCGAAACAGCGAGACCAGCTTGTTCCACGTCTTGCTCCACCACGTCGGCCTGTGGAGCAGGTCCATGCCTTCCGAATCGGGCTTCGATTCGCTGGTCATGCCGTAGGCGTAGGCCTTGCCCGCGCTGGGTTTGCCCACCAGCTCGTCGTATTCCAACAGCTGCGTGCGCGGCTCGTACGGGTGGCGGATGTCGAATTCGAACAGTCGAGCGGCACGCTTGGCCGGCACCGGGCCGTATGAGCCAAAACCGCTGGTCGGCGAGGCGACCATCATCATCTGCCGGTCACCGTCGGTTCCGACCGGCACGGAACCGACGAAGGCGTTGCGGTGGTCGTGCCCGGCGGAAATCGCAAAATATCCCGCCTTGTCAAGGATTGCGAATTCGCCGCTGTCGGCATCCGGGCAGCTGACGCCCTCCCCCAGATAGCTTCCGGGCTGCGTTTTGTCTTCGTTGAGCACGAAATGCCGCCCCGCGAAGTTGCGGTATCCTTCAATCGCGCGCGCAGCGGTGGCCGCGACCGGCTTGAGCAGGCGATAATACTGTTCAATCGGGAAATGCTGGAACACCATGCATGGCAGCGTGGACGGCGTCTTGCGCGGTTCGCGCGGCGAGTCCTGTTCATCTTGCCGGTCTTGTTGCAGCTGCTTCGATTGCGCCGCCATCAGCCCCGGCGCATCCGCCAGGAAGCGCAGCGCGGCTTCCGACGGGCTTCCGTAGCCGCCGGAACGCGCGTAATCGCCCGAATCCAGCAAGACCAAGCCCAACACGTCATACGTGCGATCGACGTCCGTCACCGACAACGCGAATGTGCCGGGCGCGCACGCGATCACGGGCTGTTCCGGCAATCCGAAGTCCTGTTCCATATCGCCAACATCATGTTTCACACCATGTTTCACGGCGATGCCCGTCGTGCCGTCGGCAGCGCGTTCCGGATTGATACACCCTGGGAATTCGCGGCAGATGCTTTCGATCTCGGCATTGTCGAGCCCGCACTGGAAGTCATGGTTGCCGAACGTCACAGCCCACGGCACGCCGCGGTCGGCAAGCGGGTGGACCAGTTGTTCGATGGTGGCTCGCACCAATTCGCGGGTGTGTTCCAATGCGGCCGCATAGCGTTCCCCGGACGCTTCGGACGATGCGGATGCCGGACGCGCGTCCCAGCGACGCTTGCGGGAGGTCAGCGCGTATGCGGAATCATATCCGGCGATCTGGTTGCCGTTGAAAATAACAAGATCGGGGCGTGTGGCGTCAAGCGAGGCCTCGATGAGGCTGATGGTGTCTTTGCTGACTTTCGGCCCGTCTTGGATGTCGGCGAATTGCAATACGCGGAATTTGCCGGACTGGTGGAATTGCAGGCGGCCAAGCCGTGCGGATACGGAAAGCGGTCGACGGTCCCCCTCTTCCGCTGGTTGGATGCGCGGGCGCGTGGCTTTGGCGGCATGCTGCAATTCGGTCATACTTCTAGGGTAATGCAACATTGGGCGATTACATGTGCGATTCACGCAGGGCGTCAGCAGATTGCGCTGCCACATCGCATCCGGCAAATCCATCAACCCACCGCCCAAAGCGACGTGAACAGACAGGTGCGAAAAACAAAAACCCTCGCATCTGCGAGGGCTCATTGGCTGGGATGCCTGGACTCGAACCAAGAATGGCTGAACCAGAATCAGCTGTGTTGCCAATTACACCACATCCCAATTTGGCAGGCGTGGCAACTTCGAAAAGTTGTCCGTCGTACCCCCGACCGGATTTGAACCGGTGTTGGCGCCGTGAGAGGGCGTAGTCCTAGACCGCTAGACGACGGGGGCTTGAGTTATCGCTGTGATTCTCAGCTAGGCTGTGAACCGCAACGAGTGATAAATATACGCGAAACAGCACAGTCGCGCAACTTACGGCGTGTCGCGCTATTTTCCGCCATTCCGCACCAGCCTTCCGCATAAACGAAAACCCGCCGAATCACTCCGGCGGGTTTCCATCATTCAGCTAACAGTCAGCAGCTCAACGGCTCACAGGTGCTCGCGCAGGCCCTTGAGTCGAGCCATGGCAACGTCCTTGCCGACGATTTCCATGGATTCGAACAGCGGCGGGGACACGCGGCGGCCGCTCATGGCCACGCGCACCGGGCCGAAAGCCAGACGCGGCTTGTAACCGCCGTCTTCGACCAGCGCCTTGTTCAGCGTCTCGTGCAGGAAGTCGGTCTTCCAATCACCCTCAGCAACGGCGTCCAGCGCCGCGATCGCAGCGTCGAGCACGGCCGGAGCGGAATCCTTCAGCTGCTTCTTGGCGTCGGCGTCCGGCTCGATGTAGCCTTCGGTGGACAGCAGGGAGCCGACCATGCCGGCCACTTCGCCCAGCAGGCGCACGCGCGGCTGCACGAGCGGAGCAGCGGCGGTGAGCACCTCACGCTCACGGTCGGTCAGCGCGTCCCAGGAATCGGCGGACACCACGCCGTCACGCTTGAGGTACGGCACGGAACGGTTCAGGAAGTCCTGCGGTTCGAGCATGCGGATGTGCTCGGCGTTGATGGAGATGGCCTTGTCGATGTCGAAGCGGGCCGGGTTGGCCTTGACGTCACGCACGTCGAACTTCTCGATCATCTCGTCCATGGAGAACACGTCGCGGTCGGGGGCGATGGACCAGCCCAGCAGCGCCAGGTAGTTCAGCAGGCCCTCACGGATGAAGCCGTTGTCACGGTGCAGGAACAGGTTGGATTCCGGATCGCGCTTGGACAGCTTCTTGTTGCCCTGGCCCATGACGTACGGCATGTGGCCGAACAGCGGCATTTCCTTGGCCACGCCCAGCTCGATCAGGTAACGGTACAGCACGATCTGACGCGGGGTGGAGCTCAGCAGATCCTCGCCGCGCAGCACCACGTTGATGCGCATCATGGCGTCGTCGACCGGGTTGGTCAGCGTGTACAGCGGGTCGCCGTTCGGACGCACGATCACGTAATCCGGCACGGAACCGGCCTTGAATTCGATGCGACCGCGGATAAGGTCGTCGAACGCGACGTCCTCGTCGGGCATGCGGATACGCAGGGCCGGCTTGCGGCCTTCCGCGCGGAACGCGGCCTTCTGCTCTTCGGTGAGGTTGCGATCGTAGCCGTCATAGCCGAAAGCCTTCGGACGGCCGGCGGCCACGTTGCGGGCCTCGATCTCCTCAGGAGTGGAGAAGGATTCGTAGGCGTAGCCGGCTTCGAGCAGCTTGGCTGCGACGTCCTTATAGATGTCGCCACGCTCGGACTGGCGGTACGGGCCGTCCGGGCCACCCACGTTGATGCCTTCATCCCAGTCGATGCCCAGCCAATTCAGGGCCTCGATGATCTGGTTGTAGCTTTCCTCGGAGTCGCGCTGGGCGTCCGTATCCTCGATACGGAACACGAACGTGCCCTTGGTGTGGCGGGCCTCAGCCCAGTTGAACAGTGCGGTGCGGACCATGCCGACGTGCGGAATGCCGGTCGGGGACGGGCAGAAACGCACACGAACGTTTTCAGGAAGTTCCGGTTTGGTATTTTCAACTTCAGTCATAGGCTCCATTGCTGCCGCGCAACCGACGTGCCACGACCCAATCGCCGTTTTTCTTCCGCAGCGTTCCATACTGCAATATTTTTCCCTATCTTCACATCGGCAAAGGAGTAATGTATGAAGCGACTTTCTTTATTCTTTAGTCACCGTTTTGTGAAAGGGCACTCTAATGACGGACCCCAACCAATACAATCCGCAGGTGCCGCAGCCGGCACCGCAGTACGGCACGCCGGATTACGGGCAGGCGCAGGCGCCCAGTACGCCGCCCCGAACTACAACCAGGCACCTCAGTATGGTCAGGCTCCGCAGTACGCTCAGGCCCCTCAATATGGACAGGCCCCTCAGTACGGCCAGGCTCCAGCCGCGAATTACGGGCAGCCGGCACCGCAACCGCAGTCGGGCAATAGCTTCTTCGCATTGACCGCGCCGCTTGACATGCCCGCATATGGCTGCAACCTGGGCGAGGCGATCGTCCGTTTCTTCAAGAAGTACGCGGTGTTCAAGGGCCGCGCCTCGCGTAGCGAGTTCTGGTGGTGGTTCCTCACCTATACCGTCGTCACTTTCGTGTTGAGACTCGTGTTCCGCACGTTGAGGAACCTCACCGATTCCGGCGTGATCGCCACCGTCGGAGACTCGTTCTCCTCCATTTGGGGACTCGTCGTGCTTGTGCCGACCATCGCTCTTGGCGTACGTCGTCTGCATGACATCAACATGCGTGGCACCGTGCTGGCCATCATCTACGCGGTACAGGCGGCCACCGGAATCTTCTTCGCCATCGGTCTGATCCTCATCATCGGCAGCAGTCTTTCGTTCAGGTCGTTGGAGGCGGGCAACAGCGTCAGCATCGGCGGCGTTGTCCTGCTGATCCTCGGCGTGCTGGCCTTCATTGCCAGCGGTGTGTTCTACTTTGTGCTGATGGCCCGCGATTCCAATCCGGAAGGCGCGCGTTTCGACGCTCCTACGGCTTCCAACGCATGGGCTCCCGCCACGGGCGAGGCTCCGGCAGACCCGTATGCGGCGCAGGCCACCTCGTACGGCAACGTCCCGCTGCCGACCAATCCGGCGGCTGCGGCACCGGCCACGCCGTACACGGCACCAGCGACTCCGGCCGATTCGTACACAGCTCCGGCACCGCAGTATGACGCCGCGCAGCAGCACGCCGCGCCGCAATACGCCGCACCTCAGCAGAATCCGCTGGCGGAGGCTCCGTCCGTACCGTCTATGCCTCCGATGCCGGCTGTTCCGACCATGCCTCCGACACCGTCCATTCCACCGATGCCGGAAGTGCCGGCCCAGTTCCAGCATCCGCACGAGCAGCCGAATACCGACGCTCCGGCGGATTCGGACGCTCCGGCAGTACCGAATGATCCGGCGAACGGCACCGATCAGCAGCTCTGATTTCGCTCTGATCCCCGCCTTATCGCCACACAAAACGTGGCACACCATAACGAATAACGAATAATCCCGTATCCTGTGCAATCGCAGGATACCGGGATTATTCGTTTCAGATCATTCGTTACGGGTAGTGACGTCGTTGCGGATGTAACGCGTGGGATAGGCGACGGCCACGCGCAATTCGAGCGCAAGCACAAACGCACGCAACGCAAGTACACGCAAAGCCTTCACCGTCAGACGTCACACGACCGCCCGCAACACTTATTCCTCGGTCGGCTCCGAACCGGCCTCTTCCGACGAGTCCGAATCCTCAGACAAATTCGAGTCTGCAGACGAATCCAAATCCGCGTCGGAAGCCGCGTTATCGCCATCGCTCGTCAAATTGTATTTCTTTGCGAGCGCTTCCCTGCTTTTGCGCTCGTCCTCGTCTTTGGCGTCCTGTTCGGCCTGCTTCGGGTCCCACTCCAGGAACCTCATATGCCGCAGCCATTCCTGCCCCGCGAAGAAAGCGAGGTACTTGACGGTGGTGGAGAACGTCAGCGGGTTGAACGAGCTGTCGAACACCGACTGGGGCCGTCCGAACTGGCGGGCGGTGTCACGCAGACCAAACAGGTTGATGAGCTGTTCGGCGTTGATGAAAGTGGGCGGAATCGACAGCTGGTTGCGCATGGCGTTGACGAACAGCAGCACCGGCAGCACGCGGATGGCCTGCTCCTGCGAATCGTCGGTGCCATAGCACATGAGGTTTATCAGCGCGTCGAGAACCGTCATCGAGGCGAGGTAGCGTCTTGCGAATTCGTTGCGGTCCACCGTGGCCGACTGGCAGATGCCGACGTTCCGCCACGTCATCGTCGACTTCGAATCCGGAGGCGCTGCGCATAGTGCGTGAGAGGTCCTCCATGAGGTCTTGGATTTCCTTTTCGATTCGGGTCTCCACGTCGATGCCGAGTATTCTGGCGGTTTCCATGAACAGTTCGATGCCGTCGACCCCGTGGTAGGAGGCCATCACGTCATAGGCGCGGTTGGCATCCATCAGCGTGCGGATGATTTCCGGATCGCGCCGGGAAGCACATCCATGCCTTCGTATACGGCTTCCGCAACCGACTGGTCGACTTCTTCGGAGCGTTTCAGCAGCACCTGCGTCATCATGCCGGAGAACATCACCTGCAGGTTCTCCGCATATTTGACATCGTTTTCCAGTTCCTGGTTCGTTTGCAACGGCCACATCTTGACCAGATCGACACCGTAGTCAACCGCCATGGAGACCACGTGCGAGCCGTACATCGAGTCGACGACCTTCTGGTCGTATACAAAAGACATACTTTCTCCTTGTATATCGTGCGGCCGGCCCGAACCGCAGTCATCCCCGACCGCGATTGAGCCACCGCATGTTTTGGTTCACATTATTCGACGTCCGCCGCCGGATCGGCGTACGTAATGGACATTATTTTCCCGGTATTGCAATCGTAAGTGATGGAGGTGATAGAAGCGAGCGCGGTGTGGCGCAACAGCATGTTGTGTTCGGGGTGCCCCGTTTCCAGCATGTGCCGGTAGCTCCAAATCGGCGATTCGTGGCTGACCACCACGATCTGTTTGCCGGGATATTCCGCCACTTTCTCCAGGGCGAAGTCCTGCATGCGATGCGCGATCGACTGGTAGCTTTCGCCCCAGCTCGGCTTCCACAGGTTGCGTACCAGCTTCCAGTTGCCGTTCTTCCACAGCGCGCCTTCGCCGAAGCCGATACGCTTGCCGCGAAATTCGTTGCGCGCTTCGATGAGGCGTTCGTCCGTCTGCAGCTCCAGCGGTTCCTCGCCGCGCAGTCCACGTACCGAATTCAGCGATTCGAGGATCTCCCCCGCCGTTTCGCGCGTGCGTTCCAGCGGCGACGAGTAGACGGCGGATACGGTGTTCAGCTGCGGGCTGACCGCGATGTAATGCGCGGTGGCCTGCGCCATGCGCACGCCCACGTCGGACAGGTGGAAACCGGGCAGCCGCTCGTACAGCAGGTGCCCGGGGTTCTCCACTTTGCCGTGGCGCACGAAATGGATGGTTGTCGCCGGCATATTGGCCGCCTTTCTTGCGTTTCGGACCTGCCGGCCACGTGCTGGCTCAGCACGTTTCGCCGGTCGCCGGCCCTGTGAAAAAATTCGTCGATTCGAATATTGGTTCCTGCCCTAATGTACCGCGTGTCACGACGGTACCTGCGCATAAAGTTGCCTTGGTCAACAAAGACACACAAACAACACGCACCATCCCACCTTTCTCCCCGTGTGCGGCATGTCAAACATGTCAATCGATTGACGTGTTCGGACGACTGGGGCAGCGAGCTGGTATCGGAAGCGGTTAACCAATAATTCAGGGGAACCACCACCATCAGTCCGCACGCGACGCAAAGCTGCGGACGTCACGAGCGAAACCGTGAGCGGAAAGGAGCGGCAAGCATGACCAACAATGTCCTCGTCGGCGTCAAAGACATCGGCCAACGTCTTTTCGGAGGGTATGCGGAGCTGCTTCGCATACCGCACACCGCGCGATTCTCCGTCGGATCGGTAATCGCCTGCATGCCGTTCCCAATGGTCGGCATGACGATCACGATTTCCGTGCAGCATTACTACGGCAACTATTCGCTGGCGGGCGCGCTGACGGCCGTGCAGGCGATCGCGCTGGCCGTGGCGAGCCCGGTGCTCGGCAAGCTGGTCGACAAGTTTGGTCAGCGTCAGGTTTCGATTCCGACGATCATTGTATGGATAATCGCCGCGATTTCGCTGGTATCCTGCATTACCGCCCGCGTACCGTCATGGATCCTGTTCTGCATCGTGCCGTTCATGGCGGCGATTCCGCCGTGGGGCGCGATGAGCCGTCAACGTTGGACCACATTGCTCAAAGGGGATGCGGAAAAAACGAACCGCGCGCTGTCCCTATCAGGCGTATTCGACGAATGCATGTGGGTGATCGGCAATCCGCTGGCATCCACCTTGGCCGTAATTTCAGGTCTGCTGGCGTTCTCATTCACCGGCATGTGCGTGGTGATTGGCGCGCTGATGTTCCTGACGGAGCTTACGACCGAGCCGAAGTCGCAGACCCAGCTGGCCCGCGAGGCGGGCATGACCCGCAAGGAGTACCGCGAGCGCGAGGCCGCCCGGTCCAAGGCGCTGCAGGCCGAGGCCGCGGTGGAGTACGCGCGCAACAAGGCGCGTGCGGAAGGCAAGACGGCGGCCGAGGTGCAGGCTGCGATGGAGAAGGCCGAGGCGGAGGTGAAGGCCGGACGCAAGGAGTCGATCTGGGGTCCGGGCCTGATCGCCGTGTGCGTGACGTGGTTCGGCTTGGGGGCATTCCAGTCAGCTGCCAGCATTTCGATCGTCGCGTTCGCCACAGAGGCGCATATGAAGCAGTTCACCGGTTTCGTATTCGCCTGCTTCTCGTTCAGCTCTCTGATCGGCGCGCTCGTGTATGGTGCGAAAAATGGACGATTCCACTGTGGAAGCGTTTCTACTTCTGTCTTGCGGTGGTGAATCTTGGAATCGGTTCGTTCATGTTCGCCAAGCATTTATGGGTGATCATGATCATCTACCTGTGCATCGGCGTCTGCCAGGCTCCGACGTGGGTGAACGGCAACCAGCTGATGCTGCACCTGGTTCCGCCCACACGCTTCACGGAAGGCATGGCCTGGATGGGCGCGATGAATTCGATCGGCGGTTCGGTGGGCTCCGCGATCGCGGGACAGTTCATCGACCGCATGGGCTCGCATGGCGGCTTCATCGTGGTGACGGCTTTGGCATTGGCTTCGCTGGTGATCGCCCTGTTCGGCTTCAAGCAGATCAAGGAATCCACGGAGCAGCCGATGCTTACTTCCGTCAGCGTGTGATTGCGCGCGTTCGGCTTGCGCACGTTCGGCTTGCGTGAGCCAGAACGTAAGCCGAGTGGCGGAATCGCAACATCAATCAAAAAGCGCACCTGAATCGCAATACTTCGATTCGGGCGCGCTTTTGTATACGTAACGCTGTGACGGGCGCCGTAGCGGCTTACTTCGGCCAGCCCTTCGGCGTGTGCTCCAGCGACCAGACGCCCAGCTTGTGCGAGAAGCTGTTCTCCCACTTGGCTTCCAGCTGTTCCGGAGTCAGGCGGTTTTCCTTCTTCTTCAGACGGTTCGTGGCGTTGGTATGCGTATCGTCCAACAACCACTTGCGCGTCACAAAGTTCCACACCATCACCACGGCGGTGGCGATAAGCTTGCCCACGTTGGTACGGATCAGATATTCGGCGCTTTGAGAGACATACGCATCATGGTTCATGCCGTACGTGGAAATCCAGATGATGGCGTCGTTCATAAACAGGCCGATCACCGCGCCGACCACGAAGATGACGATCTCCATCCAGCGAGCCATGTCCTCACGATGCTTGAACACCATCTTCATGCTGGCGACATAGTTGAAGATCAACGAGATGATAAACGAGATGGTGGCGGCGAGCACGTTGTGCATGTGGAAGGCGCCGACGAGAATGTTTAGAATACCCCAGTCGATGATGAAGGCGATCACACCCACAATGCCGAATTTCATAAGCTGTTCAATCAGTTTTCTCACACGGGATATTTAACACTCGCGCGCAGACCACCTAAACTTGGGTAACGAAGAACAATATATTTCAACGATTGCAAGGAGCAGCAATGCCAGTCATCCACACGCACGTTTCCGTATCCACCACCCCTGGGCAGCGCGAGGCGCTGAAGACGCCTACGGCAAGGCGATTTCTGCCGTTCCCGGCAAGTCTGAAGGCTGGCTGATGTGCCCGTTCGAAGACAATATGCCGATTTATTTCGGCGGTGACGATTCCAAGCCGGCCGCATACGTGGAAGTGAATGTGTTCGGCCGTTCCGTGCCGGGTTCCGCCTGGGAGAAGCTGACGGAGCAGATCATGGCCGCGCTGGGCAAGGAACTGGGCATTCCGGCCGACCGCACTTACATCCGCTACACCGCCACGACCGACTGGGGTTGGAACGGCGGCAACTTCTGATCTCGGCTTCTTAACGAAGTTCCACCGTTCCTTCGAGGTTTGCCCATATTGCAAACCTCTCACCTCACCTACGGGAAGCACGTCTAGGAAGCTCGCCTGACTACGGCAGGGAAATCGCAATATCAGCACCCCCGACCGCTCACAAAAGCGAGAAACGGGCCTTTTCTACGGGACGTGAGCGAAAAGGGGTATGAAAACCAGCAAAATCGTCAGTAATCATACCCCCTTTTGCTCATAAGAGAGAAAAATCGCCCCATTCCGCAACTCGTGAGCAAAAGGGGGCGCACATGCAAGCACGCCCGCACCCACAAACGGACAACGTAAAGGTATCACCCACGAAAAAAGCCGCCGGCCCGAACGGGACCAGCGGCTTTGTATTTACGCCGAATCAACGATTAGCGAGCGCCCTCGACGGTACGGGACGTACCGCCACGCGGCGCAATCGCAAGAAAATCAGACGATCTTCGGCATCGGGGTGGTCAGCGACGTGGTGAGGTTCACGTGCACCAGGCCCGCGCCGGAATGCACTTCGACCTTCTTCAGCGTGACGGTGCGCTCGGCTTCCGGAGCGCGGTCGTTGTCGGTCATGGTGGCCGGAGACTTCACCGCGACCAGAGCAAGCGAGCCGAAATCGATGCCCGCGCTGGCGCACAGACCCTCGGCGGCCTGCAACGACTCGGCGAAACCGTCCTTCAGAATCACACGGTCGGCCGGAACGCCATACGCATGCTCGGCCACCCAACGCACGTTCTCCACCAGAGCCATGCCCTTGTGGCTGTGCGGTTCGGCCGGCATGGAACCGTTCGTCACGGCATCGACGAACGCATCGAGCTGCGGGGCGAGCGCGTCGCCACCGTCGCGGTACAGGTTGCCGATGATCGGGTCGCGGAATTCCAGTTCCTTGGCGGTGTCCTTGAGCGCCGGAATCTGATCATCCTCGCCATCCCACAGGTTGATAAGCGGGAAGGTAGGAATATCAAGACCTTCGAGGCGCTGGACGTGGAACGGGTAGCGCCATGCCAGATCCGGATCGTCGCGCCACGTGGAAGCGCGGGTCACGACGATGGCTGCGGACGGCCACTGCGCGTCGTATTCGCGGCAGGCTATGTCAAGCCACTTCTGCGCGCCTGCGTCGGTACCATAACCGGCTTCGACGATGACCACGTCATGCAATGCGCAGGCCATTTCCACGGAAACCAGCGTCGGAATGCCGATGGACACGTTGGCGAACGGGCCGCCGTGCACGTACACCGGAGAGCCGTTCACGGTCTCCGTCTTGGCTGGCTTCACGGCGTCGCCGAGGATGCCGGTGATACGCCACAGGTCAACGAATTCGCCGAAGGTCACGGCCTTGCCATCCTTCGTGCCGGCGACCATCTTGGCAACGCGCTCGGAGATCTCATCCATGGAACGCGACAGCACAACGATCTGCATGAGCTCGCAGGTCGGGGTGAGCACCACACGCTCAGCCACGTCGCCCTTTCCACGGTCCACTGCGATCTGGCGCAGGGAACGGGACGGCACTTCGGAGACGCGCGGTACGAGGATGGTGTCCAGCTTGCCGTCGTCAACAGCCTTCTCCGCAAAGGAGACCAACAGGTTCTGGGCGGCCTCGATGGCTCCCATTTCACCGCACAGACCCCAGTCGATCAGCTCCGGGTGGGTCAGGGAGGCCTTGCCGCCGCCCGACGCGCCACCCTTGGAACCGGCTGCGGTGATGCCCATGCTCGGCTGGCGCAGCACGGCTGCCGCGTCGATGCCACGTTCGCGCAACGCATCGATCAACGCAATCGTGGTGGTGGTCTTGCCCTCACCGCGGGACGCCTTCAACGGGGTGTCGGCGGTGACGAGGACGACCTTGCCATGCTTGCGCGGCGCATCCGGATTGTTCTTCAGATAATCGAGATAGCGAACGCATCAATCTTCTGCACCAGACCGTATTGGCTGGTGAAATCCTCAATGCTGGTCACTGGGTTCCTTTCTTGGGAAAGCATTCCGCTGTATGGCGCACAACGTACGCGACAGACATCGCCTATGCAACGCGCGCCGGCACGAGCGGAAAAGCAAAGACGATCGCCATTCTAATAAGCACGCGCCACCAAAGAAACCGGCTCCCGCACAGCGGACGCGCGCCGACCGTCATACGGAACTGTTTGTGGCGAACGCTGTGCGGAAGCCGGTTGCTACGCGGGTTTTCGTAGAATTTCTTGCGATTGCGCAATCGCAGAAAATATCAGAAGTCGGACATGTGGAAGCCGTTCTTCATGTTCATGCTGGTGGTGTAGAGCACGGAGTCGAGCAGCTTGTCGGTTTCCGCCTTAAGCTGCGCGGCCATGGTCTCGTTGGCGGTGGCGAGCACTTCGCGCGCCTCGCCGTTGCGGACGGCTTCGATGATTTCGTCCGGTTCCATCGGCTGCACGTCGCCAGTCTCGTCGTCCGCGTCGAATTCGTCGATGACGTCTTCCACCAGACGGTCGATCTGCCCGTCGGTGGCGGCTACCATGCGGTGGCCCATGCCGCCGGTCTTCTCCTGGTAGCGTTCCACCGCGTTGGCGGTGTCGGCGAAGCTGGCGTCGCACAGGGCCGCGATGATGCGGTTCTCCCAGTAGAAGTTCTCGGAGGTGACGCGCGTGGTGGTGTCCTCAAGATACTTCGGCGTGGAATCGACGTCGGGAAGAACGGCACGAGCGTGTTGAACGGATTGGAACCGTAGGCAATCCACTGCACGGCGCGGTTGACCTGCGGGCGGTACGGGCGGATCTGCATGACGGACAGCTGGCTCTGACGGTTGATGCCGATCGGACGGAACATGTGGCGCGAATGCTGGTCGCCGAGCTTGCCGTACGGATCGTACGGGGTGCCCTGATAGTGGGAGCTCAACACGTACTTCACGTCCTCGATGGTGATCTTGCGATCGGGCTGGCGGGCCCACGGAATGTCGTCCGAAGTCGGCTGGTGGTCGGCGTCCCGACCGTCCCACTGCTCGTCGTACGGGTTGAGGAAGCGCTGCATGTACCAAGCGCGCGGGGTGTTGTAAACATGGTCGGAATCAGAGTGGGAGCCGAACGCGTCACGCGGATTGAACGGGGTGACGTTCTCCACGGCCAGGTCGAGGTGGTTGCGTTCGATGAATTCACCGAGGTCCGCGGAGCACATATGCTCCTCCTGGTCGCCGAGGGCATCGTCAAGGTCGAATTCGTCGATGCCGAGCTGGTTCGGCATGGTCACGTATGCTTCGTCCGGCACGCGCTTGGCAATCCAGTGGTGGCCGCCGACGGTTTCAAGCCACCAGATCTCATCCACATCGGAGAAGGCGACACCGTTCATCTCGTAGGTGCCGTACTGTTCGAGCAGCGCGCCGAGACGGGTTACACCTTCGCGGGCGGTCTTGACATACGGCAGCACGAGGGTAAGGAAGTCCTCTTCGCCGATACCGCCGGGCACTTCCGGCTCGTAGCCGTCTTCGCCTTTCTTGCCTTTGGCTGGGGTGAGTTCCACGAACGGGTCGGCGCCGAGCACGCGCTCGTTGGTGGTGAGGGTTTCGGTGGCGCTCATGGCCACATTCGCCTCATTGACGCCGGCTTCGCCCCAAATGCCTTCCTTCAGATCCGCGTTCGGCACGGCCGTGTACTGCAACGGCTCGTCCGGCAGATCCACTTCCACATGGGACAGCACGCTCTTATAGTGGCGCGGCTGCTCGTCCGGCTTGACGACGATGAAGCGCTTCGGGCAGAATTCGCCGTTCGCGCTGTCCTCATTGCGGGCGATGATGGTCGATCCGTCATAGCTTGCGTCCTTGCCGACCAGAATCGTGGTGCATGCCATATATGTAGGTTCCTTTCGTTTGTTTTGTTTACGTTTGCGGTATTCTTTGGTATTTTCTTGCGATTACGCGGTTTGCGCCTTGCCGGCTGTTCTCGCCGGTTTCACCGGTCACGCCTTGCCGGTCAGGAAGATAGCGCCTTGGTCCGCGATCGCACCGGAATTACGCAACGCGCGTTCCATCTCGTTGAGCCAGAAGCCTTGATTGAGACCATTGAGAGGCGCGGTGGTGCCCCATACGTGCAGGTAGTATTCGTGATCCCGATCAGGCGGATACGGACCGTTGTAACGCATGGTGACGGCGGGATCGTCGCTACGGCCTTTCAACAACGGCGATGCGGCGGACGTGCGTCCCTGCACCGTTTCGGGAATCATCGCGGAAACCGTGCGGGAAAAATCGGCCGGAATCGCCAATGCATGTGAATCGTTGAAATCGTACATCAGCGCGTCCACGGGCAGATTGGCGAGCGACCAATGGTTCCACTGGAAACCGCACACCGGAATGGAATCGGGATCGACGAATTCCCAATGCAGAAACTGCACGGACGGGTCGAGCTCGTCGATATAGAAGGGGAAGGAAACGATCGGAGTGCCGTCGATGCAGTTCTCAGGCGGCGCCGCCTTGGCGAACGCGTCGGGAATGACGGTGAAATCTGCGGAAATCTTCATGCTTCCAGTATCGCGCATGCGCGTGACGCGACGCGGCCGTATGACGCGTCTACGCCGGTGGCGCAATCGACGCAATCGCAGCAATCGACACAACCCGCAACCGAAACGACCCCGTCCGCGCGCGATCGCACGAAACGGGGTCATTCCGGGAAACAGGGCCCATCAGAACCGAATCGCTCTCATAGGCACATTTGCAGTGGCGGAACCCTGCGGCCGCGATGACGCAGCCGCAAAGTCCGGAATAGCCGAGCGAAAGAAAGAAGGGGGAAAAATCACTCGGCCGGCTTGTAGAAGTCGCCATTGAGGGCTGCAGCCGCCTTGGCCTTGGCCTCTTCGAAGGTGACTTCGGCGAGGGAGGCGCGCACATCGTCCAGCGCCACCGGGGTCATGGACAGCGAGTTGACGCCGAGACCGGCCAGCACGACCGCCAGATCCGGATCGGCCGCGGCCTCGCCGCACACGCCCACCGGCATGCCCTTGGCGTTGCCCGCGTCGCAGATCATCTTGATGGCGCGCAGCACCGCCGGATGCCATGCGGTCTGATAGTTGGCCACGGAGCCGAGGGTACGGTCGGCGGCAAGGGTGTACTGGGTCAGGTCGTTAGTGCCGATGGACACGAAGTCGGCCACGTCGGCCACCTTGTCGGCCATCAGGGCGATCGACGGCACTTCGGCCATCGCGCCCACGAACTTCAGACCGAAGCTCTTGCCGAGCTTGACGAAGTAGTCGGCCTCATGCTGGTCGGCGACCATCGGGGCCATGACCCACAGGTTCGCGTCGGTTGCGGCGTCGGCGGCGGCGAGCGCCTTGAGCTGGCCTTCGAGCACGTCCATGTGGGCGCGCAGGGTACGCAGGCCACGCAGGCCGAGGGCCGGATTCGGCTCGTCTTCCGGAGTCAGGAACGGCAGCGGCTTGTCGGCGCCGGCGTCGAGCATGCGGATCACGACCTTCTTGCCCGGGAACTGGCTGAGCAGCTCGGTGTAGGCCTTGGTCTGCTCTTCGACGCTCGGCGGCTCGGAGTTGCCGATGAACAGGAATTCGGTACGGAACAGGCCAACGCCTTCGGCGCCGTATTCCAGCGCCTTCGCGGCGTCGGACGGCTTGCCGACGTTGGCGAGCAGCGGAATCAGGTGGCCGTCCTTGGTGGCGCCCGGCTTGCCACGCAGTTCCTTGGCTGCGGCGGCACGGGACTTGGCGGCTTCGGCGGCGGCGATCTCGTCTTCGCTCGGGTTCACCACGATCTCACCCTTGGCTGCGTTGACGATGACGTTGGTGCCGTTCTCAGTTCGGCGGCTTCGGCGGCGGAGACGACCGCGACGATGCCACGGGCGCGCGCCAGAATGGCGGTGTGGGAGGTCGGACCGCCCTGGGAAGTGACGATGGCCAAGGTCTTGCTCATGTCGAGCGCGGCGGTGTCGGCCGGGGACAGGTCTTCGGCGACGAGCACGAACGGGGTTTCGCTGACCGGCAGTCCCGGAGCGGGAGCGCCCATGAGGTCGGCGATCACGCGCTGGCCGACGTCATGCAGGTCGGCTGCGCGCTCGGCTGGTAGCCGCCGATGGCGCGGAACATGTCTTCGACCGCGCCGAAGCCTTCCAGCACGGCGCGCTCGGCGGTCTTGCCCTGGTTGATGAGGTCCTTGATGGACTGCGCAAGGGACGGATCGGAGGCGAACATGGCGATGGCCTGCAGGATCGGGCGGCCTGCTTGGCGCCTTCGTCGCCGTTGGCGGCTTCTTCGGCGCGACGGTTCAGGTCGGCGTTGACGAGGGCGAGCGACTTTTCGACGCGGGCGATTTCGGTTTCCGCGGAGATGCTTTCGGCGCGCGGAGCGTCCGACGGTTCCGGCAGCGGAGCGGCCATGCGAATGACCGGGCCGACTGCGACGCCACGACCGATACCAACACCCTTAATGTTCATGAGAACTCCTTTTCCTGTTTCCTTGGGAAAAATATGGATACGCAAACGATTGCAGGATTATGCCCGCCTTGCGTAGGTGAGTTACTGCAATGATCCCCACCGTCTTTGCCGGTAAATCATTTTCAGCCTGCGATTAGTATACACGAAATTCCCGCAAAACAAAACCGGTAAACGTTTTTCTGTGTTTCGTAAAAACTGTGCTATGATAATCGCAAGAAATGCAGATGCCGGCAAAAGCCGCATAATGCAATCGATATGCAAAAATCGATATACATCGACGTGTAAATATCGAGACAACCCAACGTAAGCAAACCAACCACCAACCACAACAAAGGAGACCATTATGGCAACCCGCAATCTCGTCATCAACGATCCGGTCGGCATTCACGCCCGTCCGGCCGCCATGTTCGCACAGGCCGTCACCGCTTCCGGCCAGACCGTGACCATCGCCAAGGAAGGCGGCAACGCCGTTCCGGCCGGCTCCATCCTGTCCATCATGGGTCTGGGCATCAAGCAGGGCGACACCGTGGTCATCAACGTCGAAGGCGACAACGCCGAGGCCGTGGCCGACAACCTGGCCAACATCCTCGTCAACGCCGAGTGACGCACCGCGCATAACGCGCTGACGCACTGACGTACGAACGTTTCGACCGCCCGCCATATTCGACGGGCGGTCGTTCTATTCTTAATAGGTTCTTCGCGGCTCGAACCGGTTCATCAGACCAGACCTTTGGCCGAGAAGCACACAGGGGTTTAGGGCACCCTCTAGGGCATTTTGAAAAACACTTAGGGAGCCGGCAAACGCAAGCCGGACACGACGGAAAGGACAGCGCATGGCAGGCAGAACCGACAGCGGCAGCTCAATCACCAACGTCGCGGCGACGGCCGGCGTGTCCATCGCCACCGTCTCACGCGTGCTGTCCGGCAAACGCGGCAAGGACGACGATATCGCCCGCCGCGTGCGCGAAGCCGCCAAACAACTCGGCTATTCCGTCAACTACGCGGCGAGCGCGCTGCGCAGCGACGTGACGAAAACCATCGGTCTGATCATTCCGAGCGCCACGGAACCGTTCGCCGCGCAACTGCTCGACGAGATCGAGCCGACCATCGACACCGAATCGCAGCAACTGCTGCTAAGCATCGGAGCCACGCAGGAAGCGCAGGCGGAACGCATCGAATCGCTGGCCAACCGCCATGTGGACGGGCTGATCGTGGTGCCCGCAGCCGGCGCTGACCTTGCCGGAACGCTGAACCAGTACGCGAACACGCTGCCGATCGTGCAGATCTGCGGACGGCAGACCGCGCCGCGCGTGTCCGTGGTAGGCATCGACGAAAAACGCCGCGATGGAGGCGATCGTCAAACATCTGGCCGAGCAGGGCATCGCGTCCGCCGCATACATGGCCGGCAACGAGCTGTCTTTCGAATCGGCGGAACTGTTCGCCACATTCCACACGCATATGCGCACTTACGGGCTTGCCACCAGCGAAAACTGGAACCAGTTCGGCGAACGTACCGTGCAGCGCGGTTTCGATTGCGCCATGCGGCTGTTCAACGGGCCGCTCGTACAGCCGGAAGCCGTGGTCTGCGCCGACGATGCGATCGCGTTCGGCGTGATGGTGGCGTTCGACGCGTTGGGAATCCGCGTGCCGGAGGACGTGCTGGTGGTCGGCTACCATGATTCCGCCATCGCGCGTACCACCATGCCCCGTCTGCGTCGGTGCGTGCGCCGTTTGAGCGTATTGTGTCGGAATGCTTGCGATTGCTGGCTTCCGGTCCTGCCGGAGGCGCGGCGGAGACGGCTGCTGCGCCAGGCGGCAGCGTGCGCGCGCCCCGTGTCATGCTTGCCCCGCAGCTTATTGTGCGGGATTCCTCGGTGTTCCGCCGGTGAATCGCGAATCGAATCGCCGGTAATTACTGGAAATTACGAAAATCACGGAATCAGCGCGCAGAACAGCGCTTCGAACACCAAAACCGGATTGCCGTTGCCGTTGAGCCTGCGGCGCGCGGTGGCGATGTCCTCCAGCCGGCGCACGGCCCCCGTACGGTCGAGCCGTACCGACAATTCCGTGATGGCGGAACGGTTTTCGAGGTTGATGAGTCCCACCGCGTCCTCGGCGTTGTTCTGCAGCACCGCCACGTCACGGTAGATGCTGGCGACCGAATTGAGCGCACGGTCGAGCACGTCACGCGTGAGTCTGGTGGCGCGTCGTTTGAGCTCGTCTTTTTTGGCGATCGCATTGTATGCGCCACGCAGTTTCGGGGGTATGCGGTCTTTGGGTCCGAGCCCGTTGATGCGGCGGAAATCGGCTTCCGCTTCGGACGCTTTGACGTTACTTCCGCTTCGGCCTGCGCCTTCGCGTTGTCGATGAGGTTGCCGGCCAATAGCACGGCATCCGACGCGCGATGCAAGCCGAGCACGCCGACGATGAGCTCGTCGCGGTCCGTCATGACGCGTTCGTCCTTGGCATACAGGCTCGCGATGCCGATGTGCCCCTCCGACAATCGTGCCGCACGCGCCGCGATATTCGGCTCGAAACCTTGCGATTCCAAGAATTTCGCCACCGCCTGGTTGGACGGTACGGCCAAGTTGACGATGCGCGTGCGCGAGCGGATGGTCGGCAGCACGTCTTGGGCGCTGGGCGCGCACAGCAGCCAGATGGTGTGCGGGCTCGGCTCTTCGATTTCCTTCAACAGCACGTTAGTGGTGCGTTCCATCATGCGGTCGACGTCTTCGATGATGATGATGCGCCACGGCGCGGTGCCGGGCATCTGCTCGGATGTGGTGATGATGTCACGCACCTCGTCGATGCCGATGGTCACTTTGTTGGTGGCCAGCACGCTCACGTCGGGGTGGGTGCCGGCAAGCACCTGCTCGGTGGTTTTGGTCGGCTCATCGTTCAGGCCATGATCGGGGCTTTCGAGCGCGGCGGCGAACGCGCGGGCAACGTTGGAACGGCCCGATCCGGGAGGGCCGCAAATCAGCCACGACTGCGCGATGGCCTTCGGGTCGCCGCTGGCGATGGCCTTCAGCTGTTCGACCACCTGCGCTTGGCCTACTATGGAGTTCCACACGCTCATGCGATACCCCCGTCAGCGGTGCTCACGGTGTCGAAATCGGCTTTGATACGCGCCCACACGTCTTCGATGGACTGGCTTGCGTCAATGACGTGGAACCGTTCCGGCTCACGTTCAGCCAAGTCGAGGAACGCGACGCGTGTGCGACGCTGGAAGTCGTTGCCGGCCGCCTCCATGCGGTCTTCGGCATGCTGCAGCCGCGCATGCGATTGCGCCGGATCCATATCCAGCAGATACGTGCGTTCCGGCAGCAGACCGTTCGTGGCCCACATGCTCAGGTTTCGGATTTCCGCGGCCGTCAGCTCGCGGCCGCCCGCCTGGTACGCCAAAGAGGAATCGAGATACCGGTCGGTGATGACCACCGCGCCGCGTTGCAGAGCGGGCAGAATCACTTCCGCGACGTGCTGCGCGCGGTCGGCGGCGAACAACAGCGCCTCCGTACGCGGGGCGATGTCGGCACAATCGTTCTCATCCCCCGTATCCACGCCGTGCAACAGCATTTTGCGAATCGCCACGCCCAATGCGGTGCCGCCCGGCTCGCGCGTGACCACGCATTCGCGGCCCTGAGATTCAACATATGCGCGCAACCGTTCGACCTGCGTGGTCTTGCCCACGCCGTCAACGCCTTCAAACGAGATAAAAAGTGCCCTGCATGCCTTTCACTGTACCGTGCGCCCCTGCCGTGCCCGGCCATTCGGCCCACAGCTTGGTGTCGCACGATGCCGATTGTCTTGCGGAACATCAGATCGTGCGACGTTTCCGCACCGCGTAACGTCAGCGTGCGGGAACGACTTCAGGACGCGCGTAGCCTTCGTTGGCGGTCAGCCAGTCGACGTCAGCCTTCACGGTGGACGCGGTGGAACCGATCTCCTTCGCTATACGCGTATTCGCCCAACCCTTGTCGGCCAGTTCACGCACCTTGGCACGGCGGTCGGCACGCGCCTGTTCGGTCGCGCTCACCTTCTTCGCGGATTTCGCTCCTTTGGCAGCGCCCTTCTTGGCTCCCTTCGCAGCCGTCTTGCGGCCACGACGCTTCGACGGCCCCTGCGCGCGCTTCTCCGCCAGCAGGCGGAACGCCTCGGCCGGTTCGATCGATTCGGGCGCATACTGCTTCGGCAGCGTACGGTTTGTCTCGCCGTCGGTGATGTACGCGCCGTAGAAGCCGTCCTTGATGGTCACGTGCTTCTGGGTTTCCGGATCGGTGCCCAAGTCGCGCAACGGCGGCTTGGCCGCGCCACGTCCACGACCGCGTCCATACTTCGGCTGCGCGAACAGTTCCTTGGCCTTCTCCAAGTCGACGGTGAAGATCTCGTCTTCGGAAGCCAGCGAACGCGTGTCGGACTTGCCGTCGGCACCGGTCTTGGTCAGGTACGGGCCGTAACGGCCATTGTTGGCCATGACCGTAACCGTTTGCATTTCGCCGGTTTCGGCGTTCGCCTCATCGTAGGAGCCGACTTCGCGCGGCAGGCTCAGCAGTTTCAGCGCATCCTCCAACGTCAGCGATTCGGGACTCATCGTCTTGAACAGCGACGCCATCTTCGGACGGTCGGAAGCCGCCTTCTTACCGCCGGAACGCTTCGTCTTGCCCGCCTTGCCTGCGGCGGACTCGACAGCGGTATCGCCGGCATCTTCCGCGCTCGGCATGACCAACGCCACGTACGGGCCGAACCGGCCATTGCGTACCTCGACGGTGCCGCCGGACACCGGGTCCTTGCCCAGTTCACGCGGCCCACCGGAATGGTTTTCAATCAGATCGTGGCCGACCTCGACGGTCAGCTCATCCGGAGCGAGCGTATCCGGCAGCGAGGCGCGCTTCGGATTGCCTTCCGCATCCAGATGCTTCATGTCCTCAAGATACGGGCCATAACGGCCGACACGCACGTGCAGGCCATCGCCGATATCGATGGTGTTGATCTCACGCGCATCAATCTCGCCAAGCTGCGCCACCTGCTGCTGCAGGCCCTCATGCGCCTCGTCGGCGGACTGGGCCGCACCATCGCCGGAACCGAAGTAGAAGCGGGTCAGCCACGCCTTGCCGGTCTCATGGCCACCAGCAATCTGGTCGAGGCCGGTTTCCATATCGGCGGTGAACTCGTAATCCACATACTTCGGGAACTTCGTTTCAAGCAGTTTGGTGACGGAGAACGCCAGCCAGGACGGGATCAGCGCACGGCCACGCTCGTACACGTACCCGCGGTCGATGATTGTGGAGATGATGCTCGCATACGTGGACGGACGGCCGATTTCCTTCTGTTCCAACGTTTTTTTTGACGAGCGACGCTTCGGTGTAGCGCGCCGGCGGCTGGGTCTCGTGGCCGTCCGCGGCAACGTCCACGGCGGCAAGCTCGTCGCCCGGCTGCATCGGCGGCAGGGAAACGTTGTCATCGGTTTTCTTCGAAGCCTTCGCAGACTTTTCGGCCTTATCGCCAATCTTCACGCCCGCCGCCTCGGCGCTCTTCTTCGCGTCGGCAACGCTACGGCGGCCCTCGCCGGTGGCCTTCATGAAGCCGGGGAATTCGATGACGGTACCGGACGCCTGGAACATGGCCTCGCCGTCGGATTCGGTCGGCGCGGACAGACGCACGGTGGCGGTGGAACCGGTCGCATCGGCCATCTGGCAGGCCAGCGTGCGCTGCCAGATCAGGGTGTACAGCTTGAGCTGGTCGGCCGGCACTTTGGTGGCGATTTCAGCCGGATCGCGGAAATGCGCGCCCGCCGGTCGGATACATTCGTGGGCTTCCTGCGCGCCCGCCGTCTTCGTGGCGTACTGCTTGGGCGCATCGGACAAGTACTTTTCGCCGAAGTGCCGCGACACCGCTTCACGGGCGGCCGCGATCGCCTCCTGCGACAGCGTCACCGAATCGGTACGCATATACGTGATGAAACCGTTTTCGTACAGCCCCTGCGCGGCACGCATGGTCTGGCGCGAGCTCATGCCAAGGCGATTGCCGGCCGTCTGCTGCAGCGTGGACGTGGTGAACGGCGGCACCGGACGGCGACGGTACGGCTTGGTCTCCATCGATGCGACGGTGAACGTCGCATATTCCAGCGATCGCGCGATCGCATTCGCGTGCGTTTCGTCCAGCTGCACGACGTTGTCTTTGACGCCGGCGGCGGTCAGCCGGCCATCATCGCCGAAATCCTTGGAACCGGCCAAACGACGGCCGCCAAGCGACACCATGCGAGAATCGAATGCGACATTGTTGCCGTCGGCGTCGGGCGCTTCCAGCGTGGCGGTGACATCCCAATAAGGGGCACGCACGAACGCCATGCGCTCACGCTCACGTTCCACGATCAGACGGGTGGCCACGGACTGCACGCGGCCCGCGGACAGGCCCGGACCGACCTTGCGCCACAGCACCGGGGACAGCTCATAGCCGTACAGACGGTCCAGAATACGACGGGTTTCCTGGGCGTCCACCATGGCGGCGTCCACATCACGCGTGTTGTTCAGCGACGCCTTGATCGCTTCCGGCGTGATCTCGTGGAACACCATGCGCTTGACGGGCACCTTCGGCTTCAGCGTCTGCACAAGATGCCATGCGATCGCCTCACCTTCGCGATCCTCATCAGTGGCGAGGTAGAGGGTGTCTGCCTTCTTCAGCGCGCTTTTCAGGTCGCAACGGTTTTCTTCTTGTTGCCGTCCACGATGTAATACGGCTTGAATCCGTCTTCGATATCCACGCCGAACTTGCCGTACTTGGCTTTCTCGGCCGCCGGCACCTGGCTGGGCTGGGCAAGGTCGCGGATATGGCCGACCGATGCCATGACCGTGTATCCGGAGCCCAAGTATCCGCCAATCTTCTTCGCCTTGGTAGGAGACTCCACAATAACGAGCTTGCTGCCGGTAGCCATAGCCACTCCTTATTACTAGTGTTTGCAACGCAATAATACTCACTGAATACGGAGAAATGGCAAACCGCCCGTGTGGCGTATGGACGGCAGCATGCCCGGAACCGGCTGTTTTCAGCGCTTCGGCGGTGCGGGCGGCGCTCCCACCAAACCCAGTTTCGTCAACGGCGAGGCGGTCAGCTGACGCATGGCGAGCGTTATGCCAAGCACCAGCGCGGAAACGGCGGCCGTCAGCAGCGCCGTGGAAACGTACGCGCCGGCATTCGTCCATTCGGCACTCATGGCGAGTCCCGGCTGAATCTGCCAGATGATATACGCGCCGTACAGGATGCCCAATACGCCAATCGTCAGCATCACACTGCCGACGATCTGCACGCTTGCCGACGAGACGCGCGTGCCCGGCCCATCCATGCCGCTGGCGAACGTGGTGGCAAGCGCCAGCAACGCCAGTCCGCCGACGATCAGCAGCGCCATAATCACGTCGGTCGGACGATGCCATTGCGCCGCGATCACCGACAATCCGACCAGCACCGTATACGCCCAACCAATCACCGCCACCAGCGCACGCAGCACGCGCGGTACGGCGCACAGCAGCATCACGCTTGCCGCAGCGGCAAGGATGACATGTCCGGAAGGCGCGGAATTATTAGGATTCGATTCCAAATTAATAAGATACGGGCGTGGCAGCAGCGGCTTCAACAGTTCGGCCGCGGCGAAACACAGGCCTCCGAATACAGCGAGCTGCGCGATCGACAGCCACCGTTTGCGCACGATCAGCACGGCAAACGCGATTGCCCCCATGATGACGCTGACGGTGATGACCACTGCGGAAATGGCGAAGACGTGCACGACCGGCGCCAGCCAACCCGGCAACGCGGCATCGAATTTCGACCAGACGATATCCTCATAGCTTTGGCCGTCCATGGTACGCACGCCAAGCCACCAGACGCCGGCGGAAGCGGCAAGCATCAGCAGACCGAACACCACGCACAGCACGATGCTGGACACGCGCGGATGGCGGGTCAGCGGATCCGCCTGAGCCAAGCCTTTGTTGACATCCTGCGGAGAAAGCACCGCCTCGACTTCGCGCATATCAGGGAACGACAACGATTCCAACGGTTCCGCAGGCGTTGCTGCCGTGGGCTGCTGAAGCATGTTCACAGGCTGCTGTGGATCTCGGACAAGTGGCTTGAATTCGTTGGTCATAGTCACCGAGAATACGGCATCGCCCCTACTGTGGGGAACGAATCGGAGAAGATATAGAAAAACCTCCACGCACCCGGAAGAGGCCACTTACCCTGCTGCATTCCTGCCCTGGGGGAGTTGGGTGACATACCGCCACGCGGAGGCTCTTGCCATATTACACCATGCCCGGACCTCGCCGCACCGACTAGACGCACGGGTACACTTGAGAAGGAATCGCACGCCGCCCCTGTGCGTTTGCGTGGCTGCGATAAGCATCGATAACGTTTGGAAGGTTGTTTTGTTATGACTGATGCGGTGGAGTATCCCGATCTGGTGGTCGTGGGCGCGGGCCTGTTCGGCCTGACCGTGGCCCAGCAGGCCGTCGAGCACCTGGGCGTGAGGGTCGAGATCATCGACGTGCGCGACCATATCGGCGGCAACGCGTACAGCTACATGGACGAGGAGACCGGCGCGGAGATCCACAAGTACGGCGCGCACCTGTTCCACACGTCCAACAAGAGGGTCTGGGACTATGTGAACCGTTTCACAAGCTTCACGGACTACGTGCACCGCGTGTACGCCACGCACGACGGCGAGGTGTATCCCCTGCCGATCAACCTCGGGACCATCAACCAGTTCTTCCACGCGCACTACACGCCGGCCGAGGCGAAGGCCCTGGTCGACGGGCAGGCCGGCGAATTGGCGGGCACGGACCCGAAGAACCTCAACGACAAGGGCATTTCGCTGATCGGCCGTCCGCTGTACGAGGCGTTCATCAAGAACTACACGGGCAAGCAGTGGCAGACCGATCCGAAGGACCTGCCCGCGGGCATCATCAACCGCCTGCCGGTGCGCTTCAACTACGACAACCGGTATTTCAGGGACACGTGGGAGGGCCTGCCCACGGACGGGTACACGGCCTGGATGGAGCGCATGATTGACGATCCGCGCATCCACGTGACCCTCAGGACCGACTTCTTCGACGAGTCCCAGCCGTACAACAGGAAGGCGCTGGCCGCGGCGGGCGTGCCGGTGGTGTACACGGGTCCGGTGGACCGCTACTTCGACTATTCGCTCGGCGAGCTGAAGTGGCGCACGGTGGACTTCAGGGAGGTGCGTTACGACGAGGGCGACCATTTCGGATGCCCGGTGATGAACTTCTCCGACCCGGACGTGCCGTACACGCGCGCGATCGAGTTCAAGAACTTCAACCCGGAGCGCAGGGCTTCGCAGAACCCGGACAGGACCGTGGTGTGGGAGGAGTACAGCCGTTTCGCCGAGCGCGGGGACGAGCCGTATTATCCGATCAACACGGAGGCCGACAAGGCGTTGTACGCGAGGTACGAGGAGCTCGCGAAGGCCGAGCCGAGGACCGTGTTCGGCGGCCGTTTGGGCACGTACAAGTATTACGACATGCACAACGTGATCGACACCGCGTTGACCGCGTACGAGCAGCAGGTCGAACCACTCCTCAAAAAGTGACGCGATATACATTGCGCAATATATGATTCCCGTTCACGCTGCGACGGCGCACGACCATTGGCCGCCACCGCCGCAGCGTTTCCGGGACAACAAAAATCCCTATGGCATTACCCCAGGCCATAGGGATTTTCATTATATGCTGATTCTGCCTACGAATCAGGCGAGTGGGTCGAGACCTACGAGATGGTTGCCATTGCCATCGCGGGTCTGCCGTCAGCAACGCACGCTATGCGCGCCACACATCCTTGCCGGCGGCCTTCGCGGCCGCCACATCGGCGTCAAGCTGCTCTTCGGTGCCTTCGACCTCACCCTTGATGAATTCCTCCACCAAGCGGCGGGCCTCGCCATCCTCGTGCTGCACGGCCGGAGACTTCATGAAGTAGGAGCTCGGAGCCAGCACCGGACCGGCCAGATGACGATCGAGCGCGATCTTCGCCGCACGCACGGCGTCGATCACAATACCGGCGGAATTCGGGGAATCCCACACCTCGAGCTTGTATTCGAGGTTCAGCGGCACATCGCCGAACGTGGTGCCCTCAAGACGCACGAAGGCGAACTTGCGGTCGTCAAGCCAAGCCACGTAATCGGACGGGCCGATATGCACGTTGTGCGGATCCATCTCGTGCGGCACCACGGAAGTGACGGCGCGGGTCTTGGAGATCTTCTTGGATTCCAGGCGGGAACGCTGCAGCATGTTCATGAAGTCCATGTTGCCGCCGACGTAAGCTGGTACGTACGATCCAGACGCACGCCGCGATCCTCGAACAGACGGGCCAGCACGCGGTGCGTGATGGTGGCGCCGACCTGCGACTTGATATCGTCGCCGACGATCGGCACACCAGCGTCACGGAACTTCTGCGCCCACTCCGGATCGGAGGCGATGAACACCGGCAGGCAGTTCACGAACGCACAGCCAGCGTCCATAGCGGCCTGAGCGTAAGCCTTGTCCGCCTTCTCGGAACCAACCGGCAGGTAGGAAACCAGCACGTCGACCTTCTTGTCACGCAGCACCTGCGCCACATCCACCGGCTCGGCGTCCGACTCCGTAATCATCTGACGGTAGTACTCGCCCAAACCGTCGTTGGTCGGGCCACGCAGCACCTCCACACCCAGATTCGGCACGTCCGCGAACTTGATGGTGTTGTTCTGGGAGGCTCCGATCGCCTCGGACAGGTCCTTGCCCACCTTCAGCGCATCGACGTCGAACGCGGTGACGAATTCGATGTCACGCACGCGGTAGCCACCGAAATTGTTGTGCATCAGGCCGGGAATCTTATCCTCGTCCTTGGTGTCCTTGTAATACTCAACGCCCTGCACCAGCGACGAGGCGCAATTGCCCACGCCGGCGATAGCCACTCGAATGCTCATCTGAAAACGACTCCTCTGTTATGCATTTCGCAGGTATACCAATCCCCAAGCATACCCACAACCGCATTGTAAACTGAAAAATCACTGAAAAACGGCCATATTACGGCAGTCGTCAACAGATTGTCGATTTGTAAAAAAGCTGCGCAAAAACATGTTTTTCCAGTCGGACAGCACCATCTACACCCTTGTTTTTCAGGTCGTTCGGCTACGGTGGAAACCATGGTTTCACGAACACGAAGTGTCAGCTCACGCTCAAAAAGCGCCCGCAGCGGCAGCGCAACGTCCACGACGCCACGGGTGGGCACCACCTACGGGGTCCATGGAGAAGTGCTGAGCAAGCCGCCCCAGGGGCCGAAGCACACTTCGCATCGCGCACCCAAAAAGACCAGAAAACACAAGCATCTCGTGCTCAAATGGGTGCTCGGCATCTTCGCGGCGCTCATCGCGGCAGGTATCGGCCTGTTCGCCTACATGTACATCACCACGGAAATCCCGCAGCCGGAAAAGTTCGCGCTGGCTGAAAAGACGACCGTGTATTACAACGACGGCACCACGCCGATCGGCAGCTATGCGGAGCAGAATCGCGAAATCATCAGCTGCGCAGACCTGCCCGACTACGTCGGCAACGCGATTGTGGCTTCGGAAGACCGCTCCTTCTATACCAATAAGGGCATCGATCCGATCGGCATCGCACGCGCGTTCTACAACAACCTGACCACCGGTAGCAGGCAGGGCGGTTCCACCATCACCCAGCAGTATGCGGAACGCTATTATCTGGGCGAAACCACCTCGTACGTGGGCAAACTGCGTGAGGCGTTCCTGGCGGTCAAAATCGCCCAAGCACAGGACAAGAGCCAGGTGTTGTGCAACTACATGAACACCATCTATCTCGGCCGTGGCGCATACGGCATCCAGGCAGCGGCCAAAGCGTACTTCGGCAAGGACGCGAAGGATCTGACGCTCTCCGAAGCGGCCATGCTTGCCGGCATCATTCCCGCGCCGAGCGTATGGACCCCCGACGTGAATCCCAAGCAAGCTGAAAAACGTTACAAGCGCGTGCTGAACATCATGGACGAAGACGGCTACATCACGCCGGACGAGAAGAAAGCCGCGAAATTCCCGCAAACCATCGAAATCCAACAGAACAACCAGATGTCCGGACCGAACGGATACCTGTTGACGATGGTGCAGAACGAACTCGTCAACACCAAGGCGTTCAGCAAGCAGGACCTGGAAACCGGCGGCTACAAAATCGTCACCACCATTGACAAATCGAAGCAGGACCTGATGTTCTCCACCATCAGTCCCTCCCAAAACGGCATGCAAGGCATCGTGCCCGACGGCATGCAGTTCGGCGCGCTGTCGGTGAACCCCAAGGACGGTTCCATCATCTCGCTGTACGCAGGAGACGACTACCTGACCAAGCAGCTCAACAACGTCACCCAGGCAACGTACGAAGTCGGCTCCACCATGAAGCCGTTCGCATTGCTGGCCGCCGTCAACGAAGGCGTCAGCCTCAACACGTACTTCAACGGCAACTCGTACCGGACGTTCCCGGGCATCACCGAAACGGTGAGCAACTACGGCGGCGAGAATCTGGGATACGTGAACCTGTACACGGCGACGGAACAATCCTCGAACACCGTGTACATGGATCTGCAAACCAAGCTCGGCGCGCAGAAAATCGCCGAAACCGCACGGCAGGCCGGCGTTGACGATTCGTCTTTGGATGGTTCCAACCCGTTCACCGTGCTCGGCAACAACGGCCTGACCCTCAAGGACATGACGCAGGGATACGCCACACTGGCCAACCAAGGCAACAAGCCGACGCTGCATATCGTTGCCCAAGTGCAGACGGCGAACGGCACCGACCTGTACAACGCGCCGACCTCGGCGGAGCAGACGTTCGAAGCGAACAACGCGAATCTCGTGACGAAGGCGCTTACCGGCGTGGTCCAGCGAGGCACCGCCACCGAGGCGCGTGCCACTGGGCACACCATTGCCGGCAAGTCAGGCACCGCAAACGATTCCAACGCAGCGAGCTTCATCGGCTACACGCCGTCCATGCTGACTTCTGTGGCGATGTGGTATCCGGACGACAACGGCAACCCGCAGGAGATTCCCGCATTCGGCAGCTGGACCGGCGGCAGCGATTACCCCGTGCATCTCTTCACCGAATACATGAAGCAGGCACTGGCCGATACGCCGAACGAAACGTTCCCCGACGCCACCGATAACGGCAAGGTCGGCGGACCGGACGGTACGTGGGGCACCGGCGCGCAGAAGACCTGGACTAGAAAGCAGCAGACCACCGTGACTCCGCGCACCGAGGAGAACACCCAACAGACCACGCCGAATCAGACCGAGGAAACGCAGAATACCGGTCAGGGCGGTGGCGACGGCGGTAATAGTGGCGGTATCCCCGCTAACGGCGACGGTAACGACACCAACGGTGGCAATGGCGGAGGAACCAGTGGCGATAATTCCGGTAATAACGGCGCCAATGGCGATACATCGCAGCAATAGCAGTCGCTGACTGCGATTGCCGTCGCGGTCAGCGAACACGCAAAGGGGGCTTCCCGGTTATTCCGGGAAGCCCCCTTGGTTTTGCCGCGTGCACACGCGGGCGCACGGTCGTCAGCGTCGTTCGTCAGAATGCATGCACATGCTGGGCGAGACGGTCGTATTCGGCGCGTGTCAGCGAGGCGACGCCACCATGTTTCGTATGCGCGGTGAGGAAGTAATCGTCCGCCTGCAACGGCACCCAGCCCTGATCGAGATCGCGGCTGACCATCGGACGGTATCCGATCGACGGAATCACGTCCACGAACAAGTACCATTCGTCGTCCGGTCCACCGTTGTTGTGGTGGTTGGCGAACACCGCAGGACCTTCCACGCCGCCGGGGTTGCCGTCCGGCACGTAGCCTGCGCCAATCCGGTCCTGCACCTTGGTCCAGACCGTCCCCGGCTCCCACCAGCGCTTCGCGTCGGTGCGGTCCATCCAGATGCCGGTGCCATGCGCGTTGTCCTTGGTGATGCGGTACGTGCGTACACTGCCGTCCGGCAGCGGACGTTGGATCATCGTGGTGTCGATGGCGTCGCGTGGTTGTCGATGAATACGCCGCCATATTCGAATGTGTCCTGCGTGAAATCGGTGGTGGCGCCCCACAGCACGGTGCAGTAGACGTTCTTGTCGTCGTGCGTCCTATCCTCGTCGTCGAACACGGTGCTGGACCAGTACATGACGAATGCGCCGCGACCGCCATGATGGCCTTGCGGATAGTAGTCCGGCACCCAAAGGCATTCGCAGGCCCAGGCCATGCCGAGCTCCAGATGGGAGCCGTCCGGCTTGCGGGACACGTCGAGCATGCGCGGCTCGCTCCAATGGAGCAGATCGTCGGATTCCCAGATGATGAGATTCGTGCTGGCGTGGTGGCTCCACTCGTACCAGCCGCCGCCGTCGCCTCCGAACACACGCAGATCGGTGGCGATGATATACCACGTGCCGGTGTCGGGATTGCGGATGATATGCGGATCGCGCACGCCTGTGGTACCGAGCGGCGAAGCCAGCACAGGCTTTCCATCGTTGAGCGGCACCCAACGGTGCGGATTGTCACCGTCGGATATATCCATGTAAATCTTCTCGGCGTAGCGTCCGGATCCTCGATGAAGTGGACGAGCAGGTAACCGTAGTCGTCGGTTGTGTCGGTCATGGTCCCACCTTGTGGTTGTGAATGAATGAATTGGATAAGTGAATTGCGTGTTCGATAACGTACCGCGTCAACATGCGCGGATACGAAAAAAAGCCGCCGCCACGAGAACGACAGCTTTCTTCGGGAAGGAGGATTAGCCCTGATGCGTGCGGGCCCATGTGCGGATCGCATCCTGCTGCGCCGCGATGGCCTTGTTGCGGGCCAGATAGATGACCAAGGTGATGGAATACAGTGCAAGGCCGATGAGGTCCATCGTGCCCAGGGAGAAGACCACCACGATTGCCAGCCAGATGATCACCCACCGGCTGGTGGTGCCGGGAGCGAGACACCGCATGGACATGATGAAGCTGACGATGCCGATAATCAGCACCAGCAGCGCGTAGATGCCCACCACCGTCGAGGCGTTGTCCACCGCGGAATAGTCCGTTTTCAGCAAACCGTTATGTTCCAGCAGATCGTAGGCTTGGCCTTTGAACCAGCTGGTGAACATGAACAGTGTGATGGACGCCATGATCACGTTGTAGGCGGCGGCGATGGTCATCAGCACTCGTTCCGCCTTGCGAGCCAATGGTGCCGGCGGCTGCATGGTGTTGCCTTGCGGATTCATATCGGTCCTTTCCGTGGTGTGGCCTCATCCGATGTGCGATGCGCAGCTCGGGAAAGATAAAATCACAGGCCCGTCCGTTTGGGGACGGACCTGTGCATTATCTCACTCGGCCGGTATCAGCCCTTGAGGCCGGAGGTGATGTTCAGGGACTGCAGGAAGTACTTCTGCGCGAACAGGAACAGCAGCAGGGTCGGGATGATGGCCATGCAGGTGGCCGCCATCAGGGAGCCCATCTGGTTGTACTGGCCCATCTGGTTGCTCAGCAGCTGCAGACCAGCGGTGACCGGCATCTTGTTGATGTCGTTGAACACCAAGGTCGGCCACAGGAAGTCGTTCCAAGCGCCGGTGAAGCTGAACAGGAAGATGACGATCAGAATCGGGCGGATGGCCGGCAGCATGATGCGGGTGAAGATCTGGAAATCAGTGGCGCCGTCGATTTCGGCCGCCTCGTCCAGTTCCTTCGGGATGCCCTTCATGAAGTTGCGCACCAGGAAGATGTTCGCCACGTTGCCCAGGCCAGGGATGATGCAGGCCCAGTAGGTGTTGACCCAGCCGAGGGAGGCGATGATGCGGTACTGCGGGATCATGTTGACCACGGCAGGGAACATCGAGATGAGCAGCAGGACGAAGAACAGCGTATCGCGGTACTTGAAAGTTAGACGGGAATAGCCGAAGCCTGCGAGCGCGACGATGCACACGGACAGCACTGCGAACACGGTCGAGATGATCAGCGAGTTGCCCAGCCAGTTCAGGACCGGGTAGCTGGCGGATGCCTCGATCAGCGTCATGTAGTTGTCAAGCACCCACTTCGCGGGCAGGAAGTTGAACGCGTTGGAGGTGAATTCGGCCACCGACTTGAACGAAGTCGTCACGGTGTAGATCACCGGAAGCAGCCAGACGACTGCCAGCACGACGAGCACCACATAGACGGCGATCAGCGACGGGGAGACCTTTTGGTTTTGTTTTCAGGAATTGCCGCGCTTGCGACATTGACTGTGGTTGCAGCGGACATCTTCAGTCCTCCTTATTCATGAAGATCAGCTGGATCGCGGCGATGGCCATCAGGATGATGCCCAGCAGCAATGCCATTGCGGAAGCCATACCGGCGGCCGCAGGGCCGGCGGGGAACGCGAGGTTCCTGATATCCATCAGCAGCACCTGGGTCTGGTAGTTCGGTCCGCCGTTGGTCAGCATGACCGGCTGGCCCCACACGTTGAAGGCGCCCGTGGTGGTCATGATGGTGGTGTAGAACAACGGCAGCTTGATTTCCGGCAGGGTGATGGAGAAGAAGATCCTGACCGGACCGGCTCCGTCGACCTTCGCGGCTTCGTAGAGGCTCTCGTCCACGCCGGAGAGCGCGGAACGGTAGATGACGAGGTTGCCGCCGATACCGGCCCACAGCACGAGTACGAAGATGGTGATCCATGCGTACGGGTTCTTGCCGAGCCAGTTGATGTCGGTGTGGAAGGTGGTGTTCAACAGGCCGAACTGGGAGTTGAAGACCATGCGCCAGACCAGTGCGCCGGCGGCGATGGAGATCAAACCTGGGATGTAGAAGATCGCCTGGAACAGACCGGCGCCCTTGAGTCCCTTCTTGCTGAGCGCCACGGCGAGCAGCAGCGGCACGATGATGGTCAGCGGCACGCTGACCAGCACGAAGAGCAGAGTGTGGCCGAGGTCACGCCAGAAGATCGAGTAGAAATAGGTGCTGGGGTCGAAGATCTTCGCGAAGTTCTGCAGGCCGACGAACTTCGGCGCACCGACCATGTTCCAACGGGTGAACGCCAGTCCAATGCCGAAGATAATCGGGATGATGCCGAAGACGGCGAAGATGATGAAGTGCGGAGCGATGTACGGCAGCGCGTGCCAGATGGAGTTCTTGCGCTTCATGGATGATTTGCGGATCCGATCGTAGATGTCTTGCTCATCACGATTCCTCCTGAATCTCGATTTGGCCCTGGGCCATGAGGTCGAGGGTCTTCAGACCTTCTTCAAGACCAACATTGCCGTAGACGATGTCGTTGTATGTGCCCCAACCAGCGGTCGCATAGCCTCCGTAGAGGTAGTTGGAGGTCTTGATGTAGTCGCGTTCCTTCTTGCTGTTGGTGAAGGACGCCTGGATCAGCTTCTGGTACTTCGGGTTGTTCAGATCGCGGTATGCCGGCGAGATGGAACCGACCTCAGACCAATCCATCCAGTGCTCGTACACGTACTTGACGAAGTCGGCGGCGGCTGCGGATTTCGCCGCGGAGCGGTGCGGGTCCTTGAGCTGCATCCAGTTGCACTGGTAGAAGAAGTTCACCGGATTGTCGGCGCTGTACTGCAGGGTGTTGGCTTCCGCGATCTTGTCGGCGCCCAAGGTGTTGGACATATTGCCCTGCGCCCACGTGCCAAGCTGCGCGAACACGGCCTTGCCGGAACCGAACGCCTGCTCGCCGTCGACGTCCATCGGGGCGATCACACCGGCGTCGTACGCTTCCTTGAGCTTCTCCATGGGCTTGCGCCACACGTCCTTGGTCAGGTCGTCCATATCGTTCTCAAGCGTGCCGCCCGCGCCGTACAGCAGGGACATGAATGCCCACGGAAGGTTGCCGTAAGTCAGCGCGTAGGTGCCCTTGGGCAGCTTGCCCTTGAGGTCCTTGATCTCGTCGATGGTGACGAACCCGTCGTCGAGGATGTACTGCAGGTTGTACTTCTTGACCAGATCCTTGTTGTAGTAGATGGCCATCTGGTACAGGTACAGCGGGATGCCGTAGGCCTTGCCGTTGACGGTGACGCCCTTCCAAGTGGCGGGCAGGAAGCTGCTTTCCTTGAGGTCCGGGGCGACCTTCTGCCAATCGTCCATGGTGTCGAGCAGACCTTGGGACTGCAGAACGGCGGTCTGGAACTGGTCGCCGATGATGATGTCGGGGATGTTCTTGCCGGTCTGCATCACGGAGTAGATCTTCGTGGTCAGATCGCCGCCGTTCATCGGCTGGAAAACGACCTTGTAATCGCTCTGGGCGTTGTATTCCTTGACGATGCGCTGCATTGCAGGACCGTCATCGCCCACCAGATTGTTCCAGAAGTAAATGGTCTTGCTTTCACCCGAAGAGGCACCACAGCCTCCGGCGGCAAGCACAAGTCCAAGTGACGCACACACGGCTACGGCAGCCTTGGCAAAGCGCCGCAACCCGGTAAGATGCCTGGATGTAGACATTGTTTCCTTCCTTTTCCTCAACGGACCATCGCTGGACCGCTCCTCGTTGCAATCCGAATGGGAAGAATCCTTTTCGATTGAGCCTCCCTGCTCATTTGCAACGTTGTAATTTTGATTATACAGCTATTTTCATCGTTGTACAAACGGTAACACGCCGACGACAACAGCCAGCTTTATGGATGGGGTTATAGACGGGGTGACCCCTCCGGCCACGCCCCTCAGTGGCCTACGGCCGGAGTTCCCGCAAGCGGGCCACCATCAGCGGGCAACACGTCCGTGGTAGTGGGGGTCCACAGATTATCAGGTTCCGGCACGCCGAAATCCGGACCGTCGGCGGTCCACTTGACCACACCGCGCGCGCGTGGCGATTCGGGTCGAACAGCGGATCACCCTTAATTTCCGTGTAATTACGGCAGTGGTAGATCATCAGATCCTCAGTGCGTCCTCGGACTTGGTGAACGAATTGTGGCCCGGACCATACTGGCCGTTCTCGGCGCAGGTCTTAAACACCGGCACCGGGCTCTTAGTCCAGGAAGCTTTGTCCAGCAGATCGCTGCCGCGCTCGGCGGTCAACAGCCCCACGGCGTACGGAACTCCGGTGCCGGAGGCGGAATACGTGATGTAGATCTTGTTCTCATGGAACAGGAAGGCCGGTCCTTCGTTGACCAGGAAGTCGATGCATTCCCAGTCGTATTCCGGCTTGGTCAGCATGACGGGCTCGCTGCCCAGCGTCCACGGATCGGCCATCTTGGCGATATACAGATTGGAGTTGCCTTCGATAGCGGGATCCTTCTGCGCCCATACCAAGTACTGCACGCCATCGATCACTTCGGTGGTGGCGTCAAGCGCGAAGGAATCGATCGGAGTGACGATCTGGCCCTTCTCCACCCAATTGTCGGAGGTCGGGTCGTCGTCGGTGTTCTCCAGCACGAACATGCGGTGCGTCGGCAGGCCGGATGCTTCGAAATCCGTTGCGGCGCCTGCGAAGTAGATATACCACGCGCCATTGATGCGGTGCAGTTCGGGGGCCCAGATGTAAATGCTCGCCGGGCCGGATTCATGCTTGCGCCACACCACCGTCTCCGGAGCTTTCTGCAAATCGTTGATGCTCGATGCGTGCCGGATGGCGATGCAGTTGTATTCCGGATCGGAGGCGGTGAAATAATACTCGCCGTCAACCTTGAGCACCCAGGGGTCTGCGCGCTGAAGCACGATCGGATTGTTGTAAACAACCATGTTTAGTCCTTCTCAATCCGTTGTTCCAGTATTTACAACGTTGAATATATCATTCTTACATCGTTGTAACAACTTGGGCGCGTCATTGCCGGAAGATGCTTGGATGCGGTGCCGCCGCCGGGCATGGGCGTCCATCGTTTGCGCCATTCATGCCAATGTCGGTGCCGCCGCCGGGCATGGGTGCTCGACACACTCAAGGCCGTTCGGCCAAGCTTACGG
>ENA-OPYV01000034-OPYV01000034.1-human-gut-metagenome-genome-assembly--contig:-NODE-34-length-39980-cov-5.672798_pt1 | contig 39980 bp, 33 predicted proteins | sample MGYA00242474_ERZ504485 | MGnify/ENA primary metagenome ERZ504485 (study PRJEB26092, sample SAMD00036263) | human gut metagenome | host: Homo sapiens | study: EMG produced TPA metagenomics assembly of...
ATTACGCGGAACGACAGTTGTGAAGAAATTGTGATTTCCTGCCTTGGCTGTGCTGTTTAGATAGGGAACATGTATGGCTGGATCGCATTTTTCTGTAATTTATGCAATATGCTGAATCGTTGAAAAATAGCGGTTCTACAATCGCGACACGCCGAGAGTTGCGTTCTTCTTGATTCTGGTATATTTACTTCTCGTGCTCAGCGAGAACAAAACCTCGCCAAGACCAACGCCCCTTTAGCTCAGTTGGTTAGAGCAGCTGACTCTTAATCAGCGTGTCCAGGGTTCGAATCCCTGAGGGGGCACAGACAAAACCTTGGAACTCCGGTTCCAAGGTTTTTGTTTTCTGATGCTCGCATGTCTACTCCCACATCCGCTGCAGTTTGCGTAGAAACTGTTTCTCGGGCTATCCTCCTCGTACTCCGCATCCGTACTATCGGCAAGGTTCTCCAGCGTCCTGATTCCTCCAGTCAGTGGAGGAATCTTCCCGTTTGTAAGCATCCCAGAGTCCGAAAACATCCAATCGGTGGAGGGATCTTCCCGGAAGTGGGCCTTTCATCGGGGCGAAACATCCAGTCGGTGGGGGAAGCTTCCCGCTGGCGCACGCTTCAGCATCTTGATTCCTCCAGTGACTGGGGGAATTTACCCGGAAAGCAAGCCTTTCAGCGGGCAAAACATCCAGCGGGTGGAGGAAATGGGATGCTAAGGAAAAGGCTTTGCGATGAATTCCCGTGGATGGACTTACGTACCGGCCCTACTGGCTTCCCGCGACGGACTCACTATGGCTCCCGCACGTCGGCCGACGCCTCATCACTCCATGAAGACACGCGTTCCAGGTTCAATCCCCCCCCCCGCGCGTCCACCTGGTAATAACTTCCGAGGTATAGGCAATAACTTTGGTTCCTACATGCTCAAAGGCCCACGTGCGGTCCGATCATCGATTTGCTTCTTTGTCTGAGAATAATGACGTGTTACTCTGATTGCAGAAGACAAGATCGTGGGCACTCTTGGCAAGGGCAGGTCGACAGGCTCCAACGCGCAGTACGACATCTCTAATCTTCATTTCTACAGGGATGGCGAAGACATCGGTATTGCAGAGTTCTTCGGAGTGGATTCATCATCTATAGATAAAGCCAGCACCATGGTTGTGGCCACGCTGACCACACCGAAGAAGGCTGCGAAAGGCAATCTCATTGGCACATGGGGGATTCTCTGCCAAGGCGGCAGGTCTGACGATAATGGTGGAACTGGCGAAACCGCGGTTTGCCGAATCAAACTACGAGTGCAATATCCAACATATGAAACCAGCGCTATGACGTCATACCTAGTGGCATACTGACTTCCAGTGCGGGGAGTAATGTTGGACGCTGTTGTCCGCCGAGAGCGGAATCGACATCAATCTGATTCTTATTGAGAAGAAGCAATAGAGGAAACAGCAGTGGAATACTCGACTTTTGTCAAACTTGCGGCCGAATTCTTCGGTACCGCCATTCTGATGATCTTCGGCAACGGCGCTGTCGCGAACGTTGAACTGAAGAACACCAAGGGCCACCATGCGGGCTGGCTGAACATCGCCATGGGCTACGGCTTCGGCGTGATGATCCCGGTGCTCATGTTCGGTGCCGTCTCCGGCGCGCACATCAACCCGGCCATGACCATCGCCCAGGCTGTGAACGGCCTGTTCGACTGGAGCCTCGTGCTGCCGTACATCATCGCCCAGCTGCTTGGTGCCGCCGCAGGTCAGCTCGTGGTGTACATCACCTACTACCCGCACTATAAGGACACCGAAAACGCCAACGCCATCCTCGGCACCTTCTGCACCACCGACGCCCACAAACGACCGCATCAACTACTTCGTCAACGAGTTCTTCGGCACCCTCGTGCTCGTGTTCGGCGCCCTGTGCTGCCTGTCCATGCCGTGGGGCGAAGCGGACCACGCTGCCGCTTCCATCGTGGTCGGCTTCATTGTGTGGGGTCTCGTGACTTCCATGGGCGGCCCGACCGGTCCTGGCCTGAACCCGGCCCGTGATCTCATGCCGCGACTGCTGCACGCCATCCTGCCGATCCCGTCCAAGGGCTCCTCCCGCTGGGGCGAGGCTTGGATTCCGGTTGTCGCCCCGATTCTGGGCGCTATCGTGGGTGCGTTCGTGTTCAAGTTGTTCGCCTGATCGCATTCAATCATTCGTGACTTGTTTGTCTGACCGTCGCATAAGTTGCGTTTGATATATGAGAACTGTTGCATAAAGCCTGTTTTCCTCGGAAAATTTCCGGTACGGGGGAAGCGGGCTTTTTGCATGCCTACTGTTGGCTGGTAGTGTTGCCGCGGAAGAGATATGCTGCCACCTGCGTGACGGCAGGGTTATAAGGAGGCCGGATTGAAGCGAATTCGTACCATTCTGCGTGCGCTCGATCCGAAAGCGGCCGCCACCATGAGCCGCCGGGAACGGACGGAAGCGTTCCGCATCCGCAGAAGCGTCGTGGCTTGGATTCTTGCATTATGCGTCATCGTGTCATGTACGTCGTGCAGCGTGCATGCCGTGCTGGTCAACGCGGTGCTGAACGGACATGCGAAAACGGCGCAGATCGGCAATTCCGGAACACATTCAGAAAAAACGGATCAATCCGCGAAATCCGAAAAGAAATCGCAACAATCAGAGAAGAAAACCTAGGAATCGTCGGAAACGAAAGACGCAAAGGCCTCAGCGGAGGAAACGGCGGAACCGCAGGAAGACGCCGTCACCAAAGCGCTTCGCGAGCAGTCGGCCGCGCTGATGGACGATCAGAAAAGCGAAATACTTGCGAAAGCGCAGCAAACGGCGCAAAACAGCGGATATGGCATGGTGCAATATCATTACTGTGTGGTCACCAATGGTGAAGTCGGATCAGTCGAAGATTTTTCGAATGCCGTGTTTCGTATTCTGAACAGCGAACATGGATGGGCGCGCAGGCGCGATTTTCGAACCTTCTACGGACGGCAATTGCGATTTCGATATCGTGCTCGCCCAAGCGTCGACCTTGCCGACGTTTTCGTCGGTATGTTCGGAGCAATACAGCTGCCGTGTGGGCAACAATGTGATTATCAACGATGATCGTTGGAATTCCGGCACGGACGTGTGGATGTCGGGAGGCGGCGACTTGGCGCGATATCGCACGATGGTGATCAATCATGAGGTCGGGCACCGGTTGGGGCATATCGACAATGAGATGACGTGCGCGGGGGCTGGCCAAGCGGCACCGCTTATGCAGGAGCAGTCCATATTTTTGGATGGCTGTGCGATCAACGAATATCCGCTTGATTCGGAATTATGGATTGGCTGAACGCGATTGCGGAATAGAGCTGCAGAATAGGGCCTACAGTCCGAAATATGCGTTGAACTCGCCTTGATCGAGCGTGCGGTCTGACGTGTTGGTGCGAACGGCATCCCAACTGAATACGCCAAGCGCTTCGTCGGCGCTCATAGGCTGCGGTTTGGTGTGTTTCAGGTCTCCCTGCAATCCGAGCAGCCATGCGCAATAGCCGATGATCTGTTGCGCGGTGGCGCCGTGTGCCGTGAGTATGCCGAGATCGAGCGAGCGCTCGCGTTTGGCAAGGCGTTGGCCGGCTGTGTTGTCGATGAGGGGCAGATGCGCGTATGAGATGGTCACATCGTCAGGTTTATTGGAACCGTCGGCAGGATGGAAGGGCTGTGTCGGTTCGGAAGGCTTGAATCCCGCGTTGATAAGGGCTTTGCGAATGTAGATTTGCAAAGCGTTGGAGCGAAGCAGATCACGGCCGCGCACAATGTCGGTGATGCCCATGTCGAGGTCATCCACGGTGACGGCTAGCTGGTAGGAGTAGATGCCGTCCGAGCGGCGCACGATGATGTCGCCGATGTCGTGGGCGAGGTGGTATTGCTGGGTGCCGAATACTTCGTCGTGGAAGGTGATGGTGGTGTCGGCGGTGGCGATGCGCATCGAGTGGCGGTCGTTGTTGGCGAGGCGTTGTTTCGCACGCTGCGGTTCGCTGGCGATGAGGCGTCGGCATGTTCCTGGGTACACGGTGAAACGATCGCCTTCCTGTGGTGCAGAGGCGGCGCGGATGTCGGCGCGCGAGCAGAAGCAGGGGTAGATGAGCGGTGTTGCCTCAGAGGTGGCTGCTTCGTTGCCTGCTGTAGTGCTGCAGGGCTTGGAATCGTTGGAACCAGTACTGATAATATCGCTGATTTCGTCAAAGCTTAGCTTGCTGAGAAGCTCAAGCGCTTCCTGGTATAGGGCGTGTCGCGACGACTGGAATACCGGTTCGTCATCCCAACCGAGACCAAGCCATTCGAGATCGCGCATCATGGTTTCGGCGGCGCCGGGAACACTCGTGGCTCGTCGATGTCTTCGATGCGCAGCCGTATGGAATCACCCGATTTGCGGGCGGAAAGCATGCTCCGAGCATGGCGTAAACGTTGCCGATGTGCATGCGTCCTGATGGGGTTGGTGCGAATCGGCCGGTCATGTCTGCTCCTTTGGTGGGTTGACTGTGACAGTACGCAACTGTACCGTTGGGGTTTAGCTAGGTTTAGCGTAGGGCGATTCAGGTGGCGTGAGCCCCCATAGCCTTACGTTAAAGTGGTAGTATATGCCGTTCGGGCGCGTTCGTTTGTGATGGTAATCTACGAGCACGAGAATGGTATTCCGTTTTGTCGGATGAATGGGGTCGATATGACGAAAAGGCAGTTTAGTAACACGGAGGTCGAGTATCTTCGTGCGTTGCCGGCGGTTGAGTCGGTTACGGAAAATCGGATCACGTATTCGCGTGATTTTCAGATCAGTTGCATGCGCCGATATTTGGATGGCGAGCGGCCGAGCACGATTTTCACGTCGGCTGGGTTGAGCCCTGCGATCATCGGGCGCAAGCGTGTGGAACGTAGTATCGCACGTTGGAAAGTGGATCTGGATATTATGGCGGCCGCAAGAAGCAATTCCACGACGGGTGCCTTGTCTTCCGACACCAGGGAACGATTGGTGACTGTGCAGTTGGGACAGATTCGATCGCTGACGTGTCAGGTGCTTGCGTTGAAGGAACGCGTTGATGCTTTGGAACGCAAATTAGACGAATTGCAAGGCTGAATTTGAGTTCGCTGAGAAAATTTTTTTTGAAGAAAAAGTTTTTTTCGGCGCGTGTTTAGTAAATCTTGCATATAGTTGCTGTCGGACGGAGTCTTTGAAGTTCCCCCTTCTACTGCCGTCTGTTTTATTAGCCCGTACGGATATCGGTCGCTTTATCGCTTCACTTCAGACCGTCGTACGGGCTTCTTCTTACTCTGGTAGAGGTAGTTGGGATTGAACGCAAGAGGCTGAACATGACTGCATATATGGACCATAAGAATCTTGCCAATGAGGTGATCGACGGTGTGCGTGCCGTGCAGATCGCCGATGGCGTGCACCGTGTACTGGACCGCATCGCATCGGCGGAGCAGCATGCCGGGCGTGACGCAGGTTCCGTACGCCTGCTTGCCGCCACGAAAACGCGCGACGTGGGTGAGATCATGGCTGCGATCGACGCTGGCGTGCGTATGATCGGCGAGAATCGTCCGCAGGAAGTGATGGCGAAGGCCGAAGGATTGATGGCACGTTGCGGGGAGCGCGGATTCACGTTGGGCGTTGCCGACGATGCCGGCGCTTCCACTATTGCGGGTGAGCATATTCCGTTCCATCTGATCGGCCAGCTGCAAAGCAATAAGATCGGCAAAGTGCTGCCGGTCGTCAACACCATCGAATCGGTTGATTCCCTTGACTTGGCGGAGAAAATCTCGCGCAGGGCCGTGGCGCGCGGCATCACCGTGGGGCGTGCTGCTGGAAGTCAACGAATCGGGTGAGGCGTCGAAATCCGGCTGCGATCCCTCGCATGCCATCCGCATCGCGCAAAAAATCGGTACATTGGACGGACTTGAATTGCAGGGGCTGATGACCATCGGCGCGCATGTCGACGACGAAACCGCCATCCGCAAGGGATTCGAGCACCTGCGCAAAACCCGCGACCATATTCTCGAATCCGGCGAGCCGGGCACGCAATCCTGCCGCGAACTGTCGATGGGCATGACCGGCGACATGGAACTTGCGGTTGCGGAAGGATCCACCATCGTGCGCGTCGGCACCGCGATTTTCGGCGAGCGTGCTTTTATCTGACGTTTTCTTCCTGTGACGGGCCTTCGCATGATGTGATGGCCCTGTTTTTTCGATGTTTTTGATTGCCGGGCGCCGCATGTCGATGATATGAACGATTCGACGATTGTTGCGGGTAGACTGGCAAGCATGAGAATCGCACGTTTTTTCGCATAATGATGTACCGCAATACGCTTTCGTGCAGACCGACGAAAGCGACGGCAAGGACTATCTCGTAGCGCTTGAGGGGCATCCTCTGGCCGGTGCCGGCGTGAAGCCGACCGGCGAGCGTTTTTTCCGGTGGACGGCGACGGCATTCGCCTGCTTTCCCCGGTGATTCCGTCGAAGGTGTATGGCCTGGCCAAGAATTACGAGGCACACGCGCAGTTCATGCATGAAGCAGGCCATTCCGACATCAAGCATGCTCCGGAAGACATGGTGATCTTCTCCAAGCCGAGCACGTCGGTGATTGGTCCGGATGATCCGATCGTGATTCCGTCATATTCGAACGACATGAATTTCGAGCCAGAAGTGGCCGTGGTGATGGGCCGCATCGCCAAGAACGTGCCGGTCGAACAGGCCATGGACTATGTGCTCGGCTTCACCTGCGTGAATGACGTGACATTGCGCGACTTGCAGGGGTTCGACCCGATGTGGACGCGCGCGAAGGGCTTCGACACGTCCTGCCCGCTTGGCCCATGGATCGTGACCCGTGACGACTTGGATTGGAAGGATGCGAAGATCTCCTTCACGTTGAATGGCGAGGACGTCGAGCTGGCTTCCGGCACCACGGCGAACCTGATTCACGGCATTCCCGAGCAGATCGCCGCGATTTCCAGCTTTACGACGCTGCTGCCGGGCGATGTGATTCTGACGGGCACGCCGAACGCTTCCGGCCATCTTGATCCGGGCGACGAGGCGATCGTGCACGTCGAAGGCATTGGCAGCCTGCGCAATGTGGTAGTGCGTGGCTGATCGTCGATTGGCATATTGCGGATATGAAGGCCGTCACCTTTTCGTGGGTGGCGGCCTTTTCGTGTTTTTCGCGATTTCCCCGTTTAGTGAACAAAAGTTGAGTGTTGCGGACTCACTTTTGGGAATAGAATGGTGGTGAAGTCGGTTGAGCATATCAGACAACGACATATGCGTCGACGCGACCGTGCGAAAAACGGACGATCGGCGCGAACCATGGAGGATGATATGGAACAGAAGTTCACCACAATGGCGCAGGAAGCCATTTCCGACGCCGTACAGAACGCGTCGGCAGCAGGCAACGCGCAAGTCGAAACCCTGCACCTGCTTGACGCGCTGCTGCGCCAGGAAAACGGCGTGATCCGCGGTCTGATCGAGCCGCGGGTGGCAACGCGCAGAACATCAGCGCCGCCGTGCACCAAGCGCAGGACGCGCTGCCAAGCGCCAGCGGATCGACCACCGCGCAACCGCAAGTCAGCAGGCAACTATCCGCAGTACTTGCGCAAGCCGGCAAGGAAATGCAGCAGATGGGCGACGAATACGTATCCACCGAACATCTGCTCATCGCCATCGCGGCGGCAAAGCCGAATCAGAGCGCGCAAATCATGGAACAATACGGCGTGACCGCCGACGCGCTACGCAAAGCCGTGCCAACGATCCGAGGAGGCGCGAAAGTGACCAGTCCCGACGCCGAAGGCTCCTACAAAGCCCTCGAAAAGTATTCGACCGACCTGACGGCAGCCGCGAAAGAAGGCAAGCTCGACCCCGTGATCGGCCGCGATCAGGAAATCCGCCGAGTCATCCAGATCCTGAGCCGCCGCACCAAGAACAATCCGGTGCTGATCGGCGAGCCTGGCGTGGGCAAAACCGCCGTGGTGGAAGGCCTTGCGCAGCGTATCGTCGCCGGCGATGTGCCGACCACCCTGCAAAACAAGAAGCTCATCTCGCTTGATCTGGGCTCCATGGTGGCAGGTTCGAAATACCGTGGCGAGTTCGAGGAACGCCTGAAGAGCGTGCTGCAGGAAATCAAGAACGCAGACGGGCAGATCATCACGTTCATCGATGAGATCCATACCATCGTCGGCGCGGGCGCGGCCGAAGGATCCATGGACGCGGGCAACATGCTCAAACCCATGCTCGCGCGAGGCGAACTGCGCCTGATCGGTGCCACCACACTCGACGAATACCGTGAGAACATCGAAAAGGATCCGGCATTGGAACGCCGTTTCCAGCAGGTGTTCGTAGGAGAGCCGAGCGTGGAAGACACCATCGCCATCCTGCGTGGCATCGCACCGAAATACGAAGCCCACCACAAGGTGACCATCGGAGACGATGCGCTCGTGGCCGCGGCGACGCTGTCGAACCGGTATATTTCCGGCCGTCAGCTGCCGGACAAAGCCATCGATCTGGTTGACGAGGCCGCATCGCACCTGCGCATGGAACTCGACTCCTCGCCTGAGGAAATCGACGAACTGCAGCGTCAGGTCGACCGTCTCAAGATGGAAAAATCGTACCTGCTTGGCAATCCGAAAGACGATGCCGCCGCGCAGAAAGCGGAAAACGAGCTTGATGAAAGCGCCAAGGAACGTCTCGACGACCTCAACAAGGAAATCGCCGACAAAAGCGAGAAACTCAACGGTCTGAAAGCACGCTGGGACGCCGAAAAGAACGGACACAACCGCATCGGCGACCTGCGCAAGAAGCTCGACGAACTACGCACCCAAGCCGAACGGTATGAACGCGAAGGCGATCTGGCGAAATCCTCCGCCATCAACTATGGCGAAATTCCGGCCATCCAGAAGGAGATCGCGCAAGCCGAACAAAACGAGGCGGCGGCCAAGAACGGTGCGGCAGGCGGTGCTGACGGTGGCTTGGGTGGCGATATTCCGATGGTGCCGGACCGCGTTGACGCCGACTCCGTGGCCGAAATCGTGTCCGACTGGACGGGCATTCCCGTCGGACGCCTGATGCAAGGCGAAACGAGAAGCTGCTGACCATGGAAGACTATCTCGGCAAAACGTGTGATCGGCCAGAAGGAAGCCATTCAAGCGGTTTCCGATGCGGTACGTCGTTCGCGTGCGGGCATTTCCGACCCGAACCGCCCAACCGGCTCGTTCCTGTTCCTCGGCCCGACCGGCGTGGGCAAGACCGAGCTCGCCAAGGCGCTCGCCGACTTCCTGTTCGACGATGAAAAGGCCATGGTGCGCATTGACATGAGCGAGTACATGGAGAAGGCTCCGTGTCTCGTCTGATCGGTGCTGCGCCGGGCTACATCGGCTATGAGGAGGGTGGTCAGCTGACTGAGGCCGTGCGTCGCCGCCCATATTCGGTGGTGCTGTTCGATGAGGTTGAAAAGGCCAATCCTGAAGTATTCGACGTGCTGTTGCAGGTGCTCGACGACGGCCGTTTGACTGACGGGCAGGGCAGGACCGTGGACTTCAAGAACACGATTCTGATCATGACCTCCAACCTTGGCTCGCAGTTCCTGGTGAACACCGAACTGGATGACGAAGCCAAGAAGAAGGCCGTGATGGACGCCGTGCATATGCAGTTCAAGCCGGAATTCATCAACCGCTTGGATGAACTGGTTATGTTCCACCCGCTTACGCGCGAAGAGCTCGGCGGCATCGTGGACATTCAGGTGGCGCAGGTTTCGGCCCGCTTGGCGGATCGCCGCATCAAGCTGGATGTTACCGATTCGGCGCGCGATTGGCTCGCCAACACCGGTTACGACCCGGCGTATGGCGCTCGCCCGCTGCGTCGTTTGGTGCAAACCGAAGTCGGCGACCAGTTGGCGCGCATGCTGCTGGCCGGCGAAGTGCACGATGGCGACACCGTGCTTGTGGATCAGACCGGCGGCGACCATTTGGAGCTTTCCTCGTGGGCGCGGGGCAGATCGACGACGATTTTTCGGCAGAAGCTAAGTGACGGTCGGAGTCATTCGGCTGATCGGTTTGGCCTGACTGACTGTTGATTGGCCGAGTCGCGAAAACGGTCTAACCGTTGACGGTGGGCGGACTGCGCACATGCGGGTCCGCCCATTTTTCGTGCGATGCGCGATTTTCTTTTGCGAAAACCGTTTTACCGTGACGGTTGGCGGTCATATGCCTGCAAAACCAAGCCTGCGACCGTCAAAACCGTCGCACCGATCAACACGGCAATCGCAAGCTTCGGCTGAAGCCCGAAAATCAGCCACAAAGCGAACGTCCACACCGCGATGACCATCGTCACGGTCGCGGTGATCTGCGTTACCCGTGTGCGAATCTCATATGTGATGCTGGCCTGGATAAGCGTATCCATGCTTTGCTGTGTTTCTTGCGTTTCTTGAGATTGTATTTCTTGCTTTTCTTGCGATTGTGCGGTCGGAATATCGCCTTCCGATGCTTTCTTTGCCATGGGGCGTTGCGCGATCAGCGAAATCGCAAGCGATAGCACGGCGACCATGCTTGCGAAAGCGAAATACTGATTGCGTGACCCCGCGGGGAAAATCCACGACACCACGCACGCCAGCAGACTGTAGACGTACACAATGGTCATGGCGAGCGACAGCAGCGAATCCGCGTTGGGCGTGTGGCTTTTCAGGGCGGCGGTGCCACGATTGTGCATCGGCGCGGCGCAGTAGAACATGACCGGCGTGGCGATGATGGCGTGCAGCCATGGATTGGTCAGCCAGTGGGGAAGTGTGATGCCGCCGAATGTCAGCATGGTTACGGTGAATGTGGGAGCGGTCAGTATGGTTGCGATGGCGAGACGCTTGGCGATGTCGCTTCGGTGTGTTGCGCCGGCTGCCTCGTCTGGATTTCGGTGTGATTTTCGGTGTGATTCTTGGCGGGCTTGTCATCGGTGATGCGTTGGTGGGAGGGGGCTATGTCATCGTTTTCGCTTAGGAATAGCCTGAGGATGGCCCAAGTGGCCACGGCCGCCGCAACGATCGCCGCCACCGTCATAAACAAATCGAATCCCATGTGTTTCCGAACCCCCGGATTGCCTCTTGAATGCCTCTCGAATATTCAGCGTGCTCGCGTTGCCGCATGTTCGTGAGCATGCTTTCGGCTCCAAGCATAATGCAGCTGGGCATGGATGTCTTGCGAACTTTGATCTTCCAAGATGTCTTGGTCATGCTGTTATATAGAACATATGTTCGACAATCCTGTGTTTGTGGTGATTCTTCTGGTGGTTGTGGCCGCGCTTGGAGCCGCGGCCGGCTTTTTTGCGGGCCGTTCCAAAGGGCAGGAAATGGCCCGTGATGCGAAAACCGCTGATCTTAACGAGGCGAAAGCGCAGATCGAAGCTGATCGGCAGGAAATCAGCGAATTGTCCACGGCGGTGACCCAATACCGCACGCAGGCGGAAGGGTTGGCCCAACAGTTGACCTATCTCAAATCGCAGCTCGCGCAGGCCCAGCGGGCCGAACAGGAACGTGTGGAGCGGGAGCGTGAGCGTGCCGCGGCCGAAGCGGAACGCAAGCAGGCCGAAAACGAGCGAAAACTGCAGGAGCAGAGCAAGGTATTGTCCGCGCTCGCGCCCGTGCAGAAGAATCTTGACGCCCTGCAGCAGAAGGTCTCGCAAATCGAAGAAGGGCGCAAACGGGAGATGGGTGCGCTTGGCGAGCAGCTCAAGGGGCTTGGCGAGCAGCAGGCCCGTCTTGACCGCGAAACCAACGCTTTGTCGTCGGCGTTGCGCAACAACAAGGTGCGTGGCGCGTGGGGCGAGGCGCAGCTGAGGAACATTGTGGAATCCGCGGGGCTTCTGGAGCATGTGGATTTCGACACCCAGGTGGTCGTCACCGACGTGGATGGGCATACGCAGCGTCCGGATATGGTCATCCACATGCCGGGTGGCAAAACCATTCCAATCGATGCCAAGGCTCCGTACGCCGATTATCAGAAGGCGTGCGAGATTCCCGATACCGCCACGCCTGAGGAGTTGGCGCACAAGTCGGAGCTGCTGCATGCGCATGCCAAGGCAGTGCGTGAACATGTGAAGACTTTGGGCGACAAGGCCTATTGGAACGCGTTCGATGATGCTCCGGATTTTGTGATCGCCTTCATTCCCAACGAATCCTTGCTGCAGGCGGCTTTGGAAACTGACCCGACGCTGATGGACGACGCGTTTGCGCGCAAGGTGGCTTTGACCTCGCCGATCACCCTATGGGCGGTGCTGAAATCCGTGGCGTACGCGTGGCAGCAGCAAAGCCTGACCGATGACGCGAAAATGCTGTTCGACCTGTCCCGCGAATTGTATGAGCGGTTCGCGGTGTTGGGCGATCGCGCCACCAAGCTGGGGTCCGCCATCACCAAAACGGTCGGTGCCTACAATGCGTTCGCCTCGTCGCTGGAATCGCGCGTGCTTGTCACCGCACGCAAGCTGCAGCGCGTCGACCAGAGCAGAATCATCGAGCCGGTGAACATGATCGCGCCCGAAAAAGCCGACATCCGCGAAACTCACCGCCCCTGAAACCAACGAGCAGTAGGTGCTGTGAAAAGGGTGTATTATGGGTGCTTTGGGGCGAGTGCTGCAGCAGGTGTTGTAATGCTATTTGGCTTTGTATGGGGGTCTATAAATCCTTGATGAGGCTCTTTTAAGGGGATTGTCCGGCTTCAGCCGTCTTTGTTGCAAAGAGGGCTGCTGGCTGGAATTGTTATTGAATTGTTACTGGCTGGGATTGTGGTGAAAGTCACCATAGTTTTGAATAGAACATAGACCGTTAACGTTCACAGAGTTGTAGGGCGCGTCGCGGTTCGTGGTTGGACATGGACGGTCCGGCCATGCGGCCACAAGCAAAAGAAAAACAATAAATACGGACCAGCGCCGCCGACTCAGAACGAACGACGGTGATGCAGCAATGAAGCATAAGCAGAGTGCTAGCTATCACTCTATGTCGTAACCGTGTGCGGCGGTGGTAAATCAAGGAGAGTGCATGAAACGACATAGTCAACGATTGCGCGATATTCTCAGACGTGGGCTTGCCATCGCGGTCACGGTACCGATGATGGTTTCGTTCGCGCCGGTCGCATTCGCTGAAGACGGCGCCGGAACCGGTAACGGTTCGGCAACCCCCTCTGCTTCAAGCGGTCTGAACCTGCTTGCCAGCTATGATTTTTCCGACGGAACTGCGACTGACACATCCGGCAACGGGTACAACCTGACCATGAACGGCGGTGCGAAGGTCGAAGCGTTCGGCGACAGGAACAATAACCAGGCGTTGTCTCTGCGAGGCAATGGCCAGTATGCTTCGTTCCCGGATGAGCTGTTCGCCAAGGCGGGCAACTCGTTCACCATGGAATTCGCTGCCAAATCACGTCATGCTGATGACGGCAACTATTTCAGCTTCTCTGTGGGTGGAAGCCAGCAGAAATACCTGTTCTGGTACCTGAGCACCAAGTCCACGAAGTTCGTCATTTCCGATAACAAGTGGAACAATGAGCAAGGATTTAAGACTTCGCTGTCTAACAATGACAATATCTGGCACAACTACAAGCTGATCGTCGACGGCGAAACCCTCACCATGCTTCGTGACGGCGAACTTGTCGGATACAAGGCAAACACCGGCATCACCATGGCCGATCTGGGCAGCACCGCCGCAACCATCGGCAAATCCCTGTATAGCGGCGACGCTTATTGGAGTGGCGCGATCGATGACATCAAGATCTATCAAGGTGCGGACGCACGTTGCCAAGCAGCGTGACGATCGTTGGCGATGGCGTGCTTGACGGTGCACTGACCATGGTTGAAAACAGCGCTACGAAGCTAACGGCCACGGTTTCTCCTGAAAACGCCATCAGCACCGATGTGACATGGGAGTCGTCGAAGACTTCCGTCGCCACCGTCGGCAGCGACGGCACCGTCACGGCTGTCGGAGAAGGAACCACCACAATCACGGCGACTACGAAGGCCGGCGGCGTTTCCGCAAGCGTTGACGTCACCGTCAAGCCGTTGGATCCGGCGACCGTGGTCCAATTCGATCTGGATTCCGCGATTTCTGCCGTCAACGAGGCAACCACCGAGAATCTGCCGCTGATTTCCACCGGCTCGAAGTACGGATCCACCATCACTTGGACGTCTTCCAATGAAAATGTGATCACCGGAACCGATACAAATTACCAGGCGCCGTCGGTCGGATCCGCTGACCCGTATAAGGGTGCAGGCGTTGTGACCCGCCCTGCATACGGTGACGGCGATGCCGCGCCGGTAGAGCTGACCGCCACCGCGGCCAACGCTGACGGCAGTGTCACCAAAACCGCCAAAGTGTCGGTGATAGTCAAGGAAAAGACTCGCGAAGTGCCTGACGAAGCCTATGCCGCAGTCACCTTCCTGTCGGATTCCGACAAGACGAATGGTAAGACGGGCGAAGCGCTGTACATGTCTGCCACGGAAGGCAACAACTTCTTCTCCTTCAAGGAAATCAACAATTCCAATCCGGTCATCGAATCTTACGCCGATACCAAGGGCCTGCGCGATCCTTACGTGCTCAAGTCGCATGACGGGGGACAAGTACTACATGATCGCCACCGATCTGAAGGTTTCCGCACAAGGATGGGGCCAGAACCAGCAGTATGGTTCGCTCAAGGTTGAAGTGTGGGAGTCCAAGGACATGGTCAACTGGACTCGCACCAACGCGGCCGACGGCGATACCGGCATTAAAATCAATGTCGACAATGCGGGCATGACGTGGGCTCCGGAAGCCTACTGGGATGATTCGCTCGGCGCTTACGTGGTGTTCTTCTCGTCACGTATGTACACCGACGACACCCGTTCCACCGCGGTGACCAGCACCAATACCGGCTACGCGTACAACGTGCTGCTGTACTGCATCACCCGCGACTTCAAGACCTTCACCGAACCGGTGATGTGGCAGGATACCAACTATTCCCGTATCGACTCCACGGTCATCAAGGTTGGCGACTACTACTACCGCTTCACCAAGAACGAGGAAAGCGGCGCTGCCGGAAGCTACATCACCAACGGCAAGTCCACGTTCCTTGAGCGTTCGAAGGTGCTGACGGCCACCACCGAGGAGGCATCTCCCGATACCGATCCGGAAACCGGCTGGCAGCTGCTTGACCAGCGCATCTTGCCGTTCGAAGGTCCGGAGCTATCAAGCTCAACGCCGGAGACAAGTATCAGAATGAAGCAGGGGATGCCATGGTCATCATGCTGATTCCGGTGGATACCAGCCGTACATGACCAGCGAATCCGCTCTGCTGAGCTGCGATTGGAACAACCGACTGTCGCAGACCGATGGATGGCATACTCAGAAGGATCAGAACGCGGGTGTGAGCGGCTACGTGTATGCCAATGGCATGCCGACCCCCGACCCGCCACGGTGCGTTCGTCAATGTGCCTGCTGCCATCGCCGAGAACATGCATCGTTGGACGACCGCCAACCCCACCACTCCGGATGCGACTGACTCCACGACCAAGCTGGAGCGCGGTAGAGACACGCTGACTGCCACTGTCACCGCCAAGGACGGCGGCAATGTGGCCGGATCGGTTGTCTTCACCGCTGGCGACTGGACCGAAACCGTCAAGCTCAATGCTGATGGCGTCGCCACAGTCACCGCTCCAGAAGGCGCGCTGGGCAAAGTTTCCAAGATTACGGCGGCCTACGGTGGGTATACCGATAACTTGGTCAACGTGTCTGACGATGCAATCGAGCAGACTCCGGATCCTGATCCGACTCCGGACCCGACTCCTGATCCTGATCCGACTCCGGCTCCGACCACTAAGCCCGGTACTACCACCACCAAGAAGACTGCGAAGAAGGCTGCGGTTGTGGTGAATACCGGTGCCAATGTCAAGGGCATAGCGCTGGTCGCCGCAATCCTGGCCATCGGTGGTGCGTTGGCTGTTCTGCGTCGCTGGAAGGCAGCTCGCTGACTTCACATGAACGCTTCGCCTATTCCGTTTCCACGTATTCCATCCATCCCGCGTGAAAACAAGACGAAGCCCCGTAAGAGAAACCGTCCGGTTCTATTTACCTCCTTTCCGGACGGTTTCTCATCCTCCTTGTTATGCATGAATCGCATGCACTAATGCTGAATTCTTCAAGGAATATTTATGAATACGAGAAAACATCTCACCGTCAAACGGTTGACCGGCGCTATCGTCGCCGCCGCAACCATGACTGCCGTTCTGCTCGTTGCGCCAAGTACGATGGCATCGGAGCCATCGGCGCTTGACAAATACAAGAACGAAAGCAGCCTGCTTGTAGATCTGAATTTCAACGATCTTACGGCAGGACAAACCGGAACCTACCAATCGGGAAATATCGTCGCTTCGATTAATGGCCAGACGGCCACGGGAACCGGCGAAGACGGCACCATTGCAGCCAACCTGTCCAGCGGATTCTGGATGAGCCTGACATCCGCGATGGTAGTGCGGTGCTTCAAGGCAAGCATGCCATTACCATCAGCTACGATTCGAAGCCCGCATCAAGCGGCAACAGCGGCTGGACGCTGTACGCGGCCCGCGATGCGGCGAAACCAACCTATGGTTATGAGCATTACATCGGCTTTCTTGACAAAACCGACAAGATCACATTCGAACGCTACAACAACACCACGGGCGGTCGCACGGGAGCCAATGTCAGCGGTGCTTCCAGTGTCGGCTGGAAGCACGTGGATGTAGTCGTATCCGACGAATCCACCACAATGTACGTCAACGGCACACTTGTGAACAGCGTGGAGGCCAAAGAAAGCCATGATCTGACAGAAATCCTCGGCAAAGACGGTGGTATTCTGCAACTCGGCAAAGCGAATTGGGGCGCGGAATACTTTACCGGTCTGATCGACAATTTCAAGATTTACGACAGTTCCCTAGCTGCGGCGACCGATGCGTTCAACGCCATCAGCGTTGCGCAAGAGGCAACCGAAAACTTCTCCGTCATTACGGAAAGCAACGGTGTGCCGATCGTTTGGTCGAGCGATAACAACGCGATCCGGTTCACGGAAGATGGAACCGCGCAAGTTACTCGCCCCGCAGTCGGTGAAGCCGATGCTGTGGCAACTTTGACTGCCAAGCTCAACGGCTCGGACGATCAGTTGCGGACGTTTAAGGTTACGGTTCCGCACATCATATCGGACGATGAGAAGATCCAAAGCGATCTTGATGCCGTGAATATCTTGGACGCCGACGATATTCGTAGCAATTTCGTGGTGCCGACGGTCGGTGACAATGGCTCCGCCATTACATGGTCCGTCAAGAACGATGGCGGTGCGAACGCTTCTATCGCCGAAGGATATAACGAGAACAATGCCAAAGTATCGGTGAATCGGCCGGCTGCCGGCAAAGATTCCGTCAACGTGACATTGGAAGCGACGGCGACGAACAACGGTGCCACCGCAAACCGGGAATTCCCGATCACCGTTTCGCCGATGCCTTCCGACCAAAGCAAAGATGAGGCATACATTTGGGCGTTCTTCACCGGCGAAGGCGTGGGAGGCGAGAAGATAAGCCTCGCCGCTTCCAAGGGCAACAACGCGCTCGACTGGAATACGCTCAATGAAGGCACTCCGCTGTTCACCTCCACCGAGGCGAACAGGGATTGCGCGATCCATTCATCATGCGCTCGCATGACGGCGACACCTTCTACATGCTTGCCACCGATCTGAAGATCTCCGGCAGGAAGGGCAGCTTCTCGGCGGCACAGTACAACGGTTCGCTGTATATCGAGGTTTGGGAATCCAATGATCTGGTGAACTGGACGAACCAGCGTCATATCAAGGTCAGCGACGACAGCGCGGGCAACACGTGGGCTCCGGAAGCCTACTGGGATGATGAGTTGGGCGAATATGTGGTCTACTGGGCCTCGAATCTGTACGACAATGACGATTCGAGCACTCGTACCTCGCCAAGTTACAACCGCATGATGTATGTGACGACGCCTGATTTCATCACGTTCTCCAAACCGAAGACGTGGATTGACGTGGATCGGAGAGGCCAAGCTGGAGCGGGTTCCATTGATGTGACGGTGCAGAAGGAAGGCGACACCTACTACCGCATCTACAAGGATGAAAAGTCGATGACCTTGCGCCAGGAGAAGTCCAACACCCTGACCGATTCCATTGGAAAAGCCGGCGTCAAAGACTACAGCACGGCATTGTCCGGCAGCTCGTGGAGCGAAGTCGGCACCGCGATCGGCAACGACAAATCCAACGGATACGGTGGCACCTTCTCCGCAGGCGAAGGCCCCTCGCTGTTCAAAGCCAACGAAGGTGATGTGAACGGATACCAATACTATCTGTTCGCCGACCAGCCCAGCTATCACGGAGGTCCGAACCATTACGTGCCCATGGCGACCACCGACATTTCCGACGCTTCGAAGTGGACGGTAATCGGCGACAAGATGCCCGAGGAGAACTTCCCCGTCAATTCCGATGGTGGCAAGCCCCGTCACGGCACCGTGGTTCCGGTCACCCGCGCCCAGTATCAGACCGTGCTTGAAGCCTATGCGCCGAGCATCGCGGTCAAGTCGGTGGCATCGGTTGACGTGTCCACTAACGCCGGGACCGCTCCGACGATGCCGGAAACCGTGCATCTGACAATGGCTGACGGCTCCGAACAGGATGCTGACGTGCAATGGGATGACATCGACGCGGACCAGTACGCCAAGGCTGGCACCTTCACCGTCAAGGGAACCGCCCAAGACGACTCCCGCATGCCCGTGGAGGCAACCGTGACGGTATCCAAGCCGGATGACGGCAAGGATGATCCCAAAGATGACGATGCTGCCAAGAAAGCCGGATATCTGTGGCTGTACTTCAACGCATCCGACTATGAAAAATCAATTACGGATACAGCAAAAACGGCCTGAAATGGCAAGCGCTGAACGATGGTGAGGCAATCATGTCTTCCACGCAAGGCACCAAAGGCATCCGCGATCCGCATCTGATTCGCTTGGAAGAGCCGGATGCGGACGGCAACAAGTATGTGATGCTCGGCACCGATCTGCACGCCGAAGGAAGCGCTTCGGGCGGTTCTTGGAATCAGATCAACGCCAGCACCTATCTTGTGGTCGCCAAATCCAAGGATCTCGTCATCTGGACCGATCCTGAACTGGTATCAACCGGTTTGGAAGGCAAAGTCGGCAACGCTTGGGCTCCCGAAGCGATCTGGGACGCCGAAGCGGGCAAATATCTGGTGTATTGGTCAAGCCGCGACCTGTCAACAGGCGGAGACAATCCCACTACTGGCAATACCGCGCTGAAAGTGTACAAAGCATACACTTCGGACTTCACCACGTTTGAGAATCCTCAAATCTGGATCGATCAAAGCTCGGCCGACCTGCATAACATCATCGACACCACAATCGTGCAAGGCGATGACGGATCCTACTATCGTTTCTCCACATCGGATTGTACACGGTGATCGACACCGCGGATTCTCTGGAAGCGCAGAAGTGGACCCGACTAGTTGAACGCGACTCCGAAGTCAATGCCGACGGCACGTCGAAAATTACTGGAGACAAAGTCGTCAAGACCTCGGAATCAGGATTGAGCACCCGCATCGAAGGTTTGACCGTGTACCAAGGCACTGATGGGGCGTGGATTGTGATGGGCGACAACGGAGCTACGCCGGCTGGACCATCGCAAAACTGTCGTCCCTGAAGAAGTCGGGCACATTCTCAAAGGCCTCAGCCAATTTCGGACAGCGATTCCGCCATGGCACCGTCGTCCGTCTAAACGTCGACGAGGAAACCGCCGTGCTCGCAGCTTACGGCGAACATACCGCGCCCAACACTCCTCTGGCACAGCAGAAGAATCCGATCGCGCAATTCACCTTTGACGATGAGGAAACCGGTTACACCAGCGATCTGGCAGTTGCCGGAATCCACGGAACGGCCAAGCTTGAAGATGGCAACAACGGCACCAAAGCCGCTCGACTGGGCAGCGGTTCCTGGCTGAGCGTCACGCAAACCAATGGCGCCGCACTGCTGTTGGACGCCACCGAGTTCACCGTCTCCTACGATGCTAAGCCCGACTCCAACGGCAATACCGGCTGGACCTTCTACGCGGCTCCGTCCACGGCTGCTCCGACGTACAACCAATCCGAACACTACATCGGAGTGCTTGATAAGGTCGGCAGCGTTGTTGTCGAACGATACAACACCGACGGCAATCGAGATGGTCGAGGCAACGCATCGGCCACCACAAGCGGCGACGGATGGCACAACGTGACCGTCACGGTAAACGCGAAGGCGACACGTGTCTACATCGATGGCGTGCTTGCCGGCGAAAGCACGGACGTTTCCGGGCTGGGCGTCAAGGAAATCCTTGGCGAAACCGGAGGAATCCTGCAAATCGGCAAAGCCAACTGGGGATCCGGCGAATACTATTCCGGTCTGATGGACAATCTGACCATCTGGAATCGAACGCTGAACGCCAACGAAATCGCACAACGGAACAACGCGCCCGCGCTCGCATCCATCACTGTGGGCACTGTGCCGACCTCGTCGCAAGCAGATGCATTGCGTGGCACCGATAAGCACAGCAACGTGCGTACCAGCATGGATTGCGACGCGAAAACCATCACCTCCGTAGTGAACAATCGTGCCGAGATCAACGCCGTTCCGGTAACGTTCGCGCTGACTTACGACGATGCGAGTGTCACGGTCGATGGCAAGTCGTTTGCCAGCGGTGACAAGCTTGACATGTCCAAGAAGCATACGCTTGTAATCGAATGTTCGGACGGCAACGGTGGTATCGTTAGCGAAAAATGGACGCTCGAAAAGGCGGTTCAGTCAAATAATCCGGTTTTGCCGGGGCAATATGCCGATCCGGATATCGATTATTTCGACGGAAAATTCTGGATTTTCCCGACGACTGATGGCTTCTCGGGATGGAGTGGGAATTACTTCCATGCTTTCAGCTCGACCGACCTGGTCAACTGGACCGACGAAGGAGTGATCCTCGACGTGGATAAGAATCACGAGCCGACCACGAATGGCGACGAGAATACGGCAATTTCGCCTTGGTCTGTCGGATCCGCATGGGCGCCGACCATCGAGAAAAAGAATGGCAAGTATTACTTCTACTACTGCGCCAAGCTTGAGAGCGGTGAATCGGCGATTGGCGTGGCGGTAGCGGATTCGCCTGCCGGCCCATACAAGGCGGCCAAAGACCCCATCGTTACGCGTTCGATGGAGGGTGTGACTGTGGGGCAGGCCATCGATCCGTCGATTTTTACCGATGATGACGGCACGTCGTATATCCTGTACGGCAACGGTTCGGCGGCCATCGCCCAATTGAGCGATGACATGATGAGCGTGGTGCCGGGAACGGTCAAACGGATCAACGGTCTGAACAACTTCCGGGAATCCGTTGTGGTGTCCAAGCGCGATGGCGTCTATCACTGGACGTGGTCATGCGACGATGCCGGATCGGCGAATTACCACGTCGAATACGGCACTTCGCCGTCGCTGTTCAAGGAAGATGGCTCCGTGACTGATATCGACAACCATGGCGTGCTCCTGCAAAAGGACGCGTCGAAGAATTTGCAGGGTACGGCCCATCAGTCCGAAGTGCACGTGGTGGACGCGAATGGCGAAGAGCGCTGGTTCATGGCGTATCACCGTCACTACACTCCGCTTGGCGTGTTTACTTCCGGGCTTGGCTTTCACCGCGAAACCGCGATCGACGAGATCACCTTCGACGAAAACGGGCTGATGCAAACCATCAACCTACCGATGAAGGCGTGTCGATCACGATGGCGAAGACCGATGCGTTGTCTTCCGCTGTTGCGGATGCTGCGGCGGTGGTCAACAACGGATATGACAGTGGGAAGTGGGATGCGTTCGTTGAGGCTCGTGACGCTGCGAAACTGGCGCTGTCTAAGGCTTTGGATGAGGGGCTGTCGCAGGCGGACGTCGATGAGGCGTCTGAAGCGTTGACAGCGGCGCGGGCTTCGCTGAAGAGCGATTCGGACAAGCCCGGAGATTCGGACAAACCTGGGGATTCGGATAATTCTGGTGGTAATTCCGGTAATTCTGCTGGCAATGGTAAGAACAATACTGCTTCCAAGACCGGCAACAAGGTTGCCAATACCGGTTCGGCTGTCAGTGGCGTAATCGCCGTGATGGTGTTGCTGGTGGGAGCGGGTGTGGTATTGCGCCGGTGCGTCAGCGGGGCTGGAAGCGAGACCAGATGAGAGTCCGGAAGCGAACCTGGAAGCGGAGTTTGAAACAGATCTGAAGTGGATTCTCGCGCTTAAGTGAGTAATCTGCTGCTCTCGCCGGTTTCTTGGGTTCGGTTCAGGCCGGTTTCATCTTTATGGTGAGACCGGCCTGACTTTTGAAATGTTGATTTTCTGTTGACCATCTGTTGATGGGAGATATTGGACGTTGCTTGTTGACACCAACACTGTCACTCTTTTGACGAGTAGAAACGGTAGGCTGGGACTATGACCGAAGAGAAGACTTTCCGTAAGACCAAGCCGGTTGCTGAATCCACTGCCGTAACCGCTGGCGATACTGTGAACGCAGCCGTTGATTTCGCCATGCTTGAACCGCGTGATCAGCTCAAGTCGCTGCTGCAGGCCGAGATGGCCGATAAGCCGTTCTCGGAACTTTCCTCAGTGTTGTTCGACCATCGTGGAGCGTCGATTGTTGGGCATATTTTGTTGGATACGTTGGAAGAGGCCGGCTATTCCGTTGATGATTTCGATGCGGTTGGTGCGCTGACTGCGGCTGCGGTTCCGCTGGTTTCCGCTATGATCCAGGCGGCCGCTTCTCGAGGTGAAAACCTTAACGGTTTTGTGATGGATTTTGTGTATCCGTCCATCAAGGGGCCTTCGATTGCCGGTAAACGTGTGGTGTTGCTGGATTCCTGGCTGTCTGAAAAGTCATATGTGCAGACGTCCTCTTTGGTCACCTTGCGTAACGGCAATGAGTTGAGCCTTGACTTCTCCGTGGTGAAGAACGAAGGCGCCGAAGTGCTTGCTGTCGCTTCGTTGATTGGTGGCGTCGATATGGCCGACCCGTCGATCAAAGTCGTCAATCCGGTGGATGGGTCCGAAGCTGAACTGCCGTTTGTGGAGGTCTTCAAGGAGTCGGAGCTTCACTGACCAGCGCGACTTTCCGGTTGTACCGGCGGTTTTTTAATGATGTCATCCGCCGTGTTTCATGGAATGTTTCACGGGTATTGTTCTGTTGGAATCATGCTGACGTTCATGCTGACATGAGTAAAGGAAAAATAAAGTCGGCAGTACGGATGCGGTTGACGGCAGGCGATCTCCAAAATCGCGGTGGGCAATGCTGCGATTGCCGATGTTGATCGTGGGCGAATGGTGGAAGATATAACAGAAGTTACCTGTCGACGAAATATCGGACGACGAATGTGAGGAAAATCGTGCATCAGCCTAATCCTATTGATATTGCGGCGAAAGCGTCCGGAGAGCCGGCTTTTCGTGAGGTGGGCGTAGGTCCGTGGGGCCAAACGCATCCTGGCGAACCTCGTCCGGATGATCCGCAATCACCGAATTATGATCGTCGATTCGATACTGTGCTGCTTGATGAGGGCGACCGTCGTAACGTGCTTGACCGGTACCGCTACTGGACGGTTTCGGCCATTAAAGATGATCTTGACGATCATGGTCGGCATGATTTCGAAGTTGCCGTGGAAAACTGGACGCACGATTTCAATATCGGATCCATGGTGCGCACTGCCAACGCATTCCAAGCGAAACGTGTACATATCGTCGGACCGCACAAGTGGAATCGCAAGGGCGCGCTGATGACGGAACTGTACCAGCACGTCGAAAACCACCCGTCCATAGCCGAGCTTGTCGAATGCTGGAAGCTGCGCATTGCCGGAGAAATCGCCGCAGTCCAATCGCAAGCGGCCGCAATCGCATTCCGCATGCGCGAAAATGCAAAAAAAGCGAACTGTGCCTGCATGAGCGAGGCGGCTTCGTTAGCTGAGATCCGTGTTGCTGGGTGCGCTCCATCTGGTATTTCAATGGACGTTTCAGCTACGAGTGGTATTGAACAGGGAAACGAGTCCACTTGTATGGCGCAGTTGGCGGCGATTAATCAGCGTATCGCCGAGTTGAAGGCCGCGCGGGTGATTGCGCTCGATATCATTCCCGGCGCGGTGCCGATGGAAACCTACCATTTCCCGAAGCGATGCCTCATGCTGTTCGGCGCGGAAGGTCCGGGGTTGTCTGAAAAGGCGCTCGAGCTGGCCGATGACGTGGTCTACATTTCTCAGTTCGGCTCAGTCCGTTCCATTACGCCGGAGCTGCCGCAGCAGTCTCCATGCACGCCTGGATCGCCCAACACGCCACCATCCAACCCTAATTTCCGTTCCTGATTTTCAGCCTTGATTTCCAGTTCCGACTTTCAGTTTTGACTTCCAGTTCCGACTTTCAGTTTTGATTTCTAGTTCTGGCTTTCAGTCTTGATTTTCAACCTTGGCTTTCAACCTTGGCTTTCAACCTTGACTTTCAACCTTGACTTCGCGTGACGATACCTTCCTTTTGGACTGCTCCCTTTTCGTTTGTCTCAAATGGGAAGGCAGTCCAGTTTTGCGGGAGGATTGTTCATCCTAGAGTCCAGTTTTCTCCAGTGACTGGAGGTTTTTGGACTGTGCGGGCGTGTCAGCGGGAGGATTCCTCCAGTGGGTGGGTGATTTTGGACTGTGCGGGGCGTGCCGGCAATGCCGGTGTGACGTGGTTGCCGGGCGAGACGAAATGGGCGGGCGCTCGTCACACAGACGCGTTAATGTTAGGGACATGCCTACTTTCACCAAAGAAGAAATCGTGCATCTGGGCGATTTGGCCCGAATTGCACTTACTGACGAGGAGATCACCCGTCTGCAGGGCGATCTGAACGTCATCGCAGAATCCATCAACAAGGTCCAGGAAGTCGCTACCGACGATGTGGAACCAACCGCGAACCCGATTCCGCTGGAAGCCTACCTGCGCCCGGATGTGCCGGAAACCCCGCTGACTCAGGAAGAGGCGACCGCAGGAGCCCCGGTTTCTGAGGCCGGCATGTTTGTTGCACCGCGCATTCTGGGGGAGGAGTGACATGAGCGAACTCGTCAAGCTTTCCGCCGCCGAGATGGCGGCTAAGATCAAGGCCAAGGAAGTTTCCAGCCGTGAACTGGTTGAAGCGCATCTCGAAGTCATCGAGGCCGCCGAGCCGAGCATCAAGGCTTTCCTGAAGGTGTCCGGCGATCAGGCTCTCGAACAGGCCGACGCCTTCGATGCCAAGTCCGATGAGGAAAAGGCACAGCTGCCGGAACTTGCCGGCGTGCCGATCGCCATCAAAGACATGATCGTCACCAAGGGCATCGAAACCACCGCAGCCTCCAAGATCCTCGAAGGCTGGGTGCCTCCGTACGACGCTACCGTCATCGAGAAGCTCAAGGCTGCAGGCATGCCGCTGCTGGGCAAGACCAACCTCGATGAGTTCGCTCAGGGTTCGTCCACCGAGCATTCCGCCTACCAGACCACACACAATCCGTGGGATACCGAACGTGTTCCGGGCGGTTCCGGCGGTGGTTCCGCAGCTGCAGTGGCAGCGTTCGAAGCCCCGCTCGCCCTGGGTACCGACACCGGTGGCTCCATCCGTCAGCCGGGCTCGCTGACCGGTACCGTCGGTGTCAAGCCGACCTACGGCGGTGTCTCTCGTTTCGGCGCAATCGCCATGGCTTCCTCGCTCGACCAGATCGGCCCATGCTCCCGTACTGTGCTCGACGCGGCTCTGCTGCAGGAAGTGATCGGCGGCCACGACAAGCGCGATTCCACGTCCATTCCGGAAGGCCCTCGCCCGATGGTGGCGGCCGCCCGCGCAGGCATGAAGCGTGATCTGAAGGGCCTCAAGGTCGGTCTGATCAAGGAGCTCGGCGGCGAAGGTTTCCAGCCGGGCGTTATGGCACGTTTCAATGAAGGCGTCAAGAAGCTCGAGGAAATGGGTGCTGAGATCACCGAGGTGTCTCTGCCTCACCTGCCGTACTCCCTCGGTGCGTACTACATCATCATGCCGTCCGAGGTCAGCTCCAACCTGGCTCGTTACGATGGCATGCGTTACGGTCTGCGCGTCATGCCGCCGGCGGGTGTTCCTCAGACCGCCGCCAACATGATGGCCTACACTCGTGAAGCCGGTTTCGGCGACGAGGTCAAGCGTCGTATCATTCTTGGCACGTATGCCTTGTCCGCTGGCTATTACGATGCTTGGTACGGTTCCGCACAGAAGGTGCGCACCCTGATCATCGACGATTTCAAGAAGGCTTTCGAGAAGGTCGACGTGCTTGTTGGCCCGACCAGCCCGGTCACCGCATTCAAGTTCGGTGAGAAGACCGAGGATCCGATGGCCATGTATGCCATCGATATCACCACCATTCCGGCCAACCTTGCAGGCGTTCCGGCCATGAGCATTCCTGCTGGTCTGAGCGACGATGGCTTGCCGGTTGGCTTCCAGTTCCTCGCTCCGCAGCAGCGTGACGAGGCCATGTACAAGCCTGCCGCGGCACTTGAGGCGCTCTCGAGGAAGACTGGAACGGTCCGATCTGGCAGTCCCTGAAGACCCCGTGGCTCGACGGCTTGAACAAGTAGGAAGCATCGGAGGAAAGAAAACAAAATGGCTGAAAAGTTGATGAAGTACGCCGATGCCGTCAAGAAGTTCGATCCGGTCATCGGTCTGGAAACCCATGTTGAGCTGAGCACCACCACGAAGCTGTTCTGCCCGGCCGAAGTCTCGTTCGGTGGCGATCCGAACAGCCAGCTCACCCCGGTGAGCCTTGGTCTGCCGGGTTCTCTGCCGGTGGTCAACAAGACCGCCGTCGATTACGCCATCAAGCTGGGTCTTGCCCTGCATTGCGAAATTGCCGAGTGGAGCCAGTTCGCGCGTAAGAACTACTTCTACCCGGACATGCCGCGCGATTACCAGATCTCGCAGTATGACAAGCCGACCAACGGCAACGGCTATCTTGATGTGGAACTTGAAGACGGCACCGTGTTCCGTGTGCCGATCGAACGCGCCCACATCGAAGACGACGCAGGCAAGAACACCCACGTCGGTGGCGCTGACGGCCGTATCGAAGGCGCTGACCACTCCCTGGTCGACTACAACCGTGCAGGCGTTCCGCTGATCGAAATCGTGACCAAGCCGATCGTTGGCGCAGGCGATCGTGCTCCGGAAATCGCCGGTGCCTACATGCGCGCCATCCGCGACATCGTGCGTGCGCTTAATATTTCCCACGCTCGCATGGAGCAAGGCAACATGCGTGCCGACGTGAACGTGTCGCTGCGCAACAGCCCGTCCGATCCGTTCGGCACCCGTTCCGAAACCAAGAACGTGAACTCGTTCCGCGGTATTGAAAAGACCATTCAGTATGAGATTCGCCGTCAGGCGGCCATTCTGAGCGAAGGCGGCGAGATTCTGCAGGAAACCCGCCACTGGGATGAGGCTTCGCAGACCACCGCAGGCGGCCGCGTGAAGTCCGATGCCGACGATTACCGCTACTTCCCGGATCCGGATCTGGTGATGCTGCACATCACCAAGGAGCACATCGAAGAGATGAAGGCTCAGATGCCGGAAATGCCGCGCGAGCGCCGCAACCGCCTGAAGGGCGAGTGGGGCTTCAACGATTTGGAGATGCGTGACGTGCTCACGCCGACGCTCTGGATCTGCTTGAGGAGACCGTCAAGCTGGTGCCACCCGCCGCAGGTGCCAAGAAGTGGTGGCTGGGCGAGCTGAGCCGTGAAGCCAACAACAAGGGCGTGAGCTCGAAGAGCTGCCGATCGCTCCGGCCGATGTTGCTGAGGTTGAGAAGCTGATCGCCGATGGCAAGCTCAACGACAAGCTGGCCAAGCAGACCGTCGCCGGTGTGCTTGCTGGCGAAGGCACTCCGGATGAGGTCGTCAAGAAGCATGACTTCCAGGTCGTGTCTGATGACGGCGCTCTCGAAAAGGCCGTGGATGAGGCTCTCGCAGCCAATCCTGACATCGTTGAAAAGCTCAAGAGCGGCAATATGAAGCCGATGGGCGCCATCATTGGTGCCGTCATGCGCGCCACTCGCGGTCAGGCTGACGCAAAGGCCGTCACCAAGATCGTGATGAGCAAGATCAAGTAACGTTTACAACGATTGCTGACGATTACAGCCGATTGTTGAATCGCAGGAAAACGCACGTTCCAAAAAGCTTGGGACGTGCGTTTTCTTTTCGTTATTCCGGAAAAGGGATTTCAAAGAAAGAGAATGCATAATCGCGAAGCGCATTTTCTTACGATTGCCGACATGTCCTTCAACATCAGGTTATGCTGGTAGAGGAATATGTACAGCGATTGCCGCCGCGCGGATTCACAGCTGACATACAGTCGGGTACAATACCCTCGGTATGGGTGCGGCGACGGTCGTGCCTGCAATGATGTAGGGGACAGGAATAATGCCAGAACAAGTTGAGGCTGCGACACAGGAGCAGTTGGACCAGCAGTCGCGTGAATTGCCGGATCTCATCGTCATTCCGTCTATCAAGGGCGAGATGGTGCATCTGCGTCCGTCCGTGATCGAAGATCTTGAACGTATGGACGCCATTGGGGCGTACATCGGCGCTTCCGGAATCACCGGCAAGGATCGGGTTGCCGAGCGTGGCGCGGTGCATGCGTGGGTGCGTCGTTCCGTGGCATGGTCCCAAGGCGAAACGCCGACCGAATCCGGTGTGGGGGATCCGGAGTCGCGTCGCACGATCGCATGGTCCATCATCACCGAAGCGACCATGATGGCGATGGCGAGATCGATGCCGCGAATTCCGACAATGTGATTGGCATGATTTTCCTGATCGATATTGACGGTTGGGCTCGTTCCGCGCGCATTCAGGTGGTGCTTGGCAAGGATTACCGCGGCCGTGGCTATTCGCGTGACATCATGCCGCGCGTGATGACGTACGGACTTGCGCCGGAACCGGCAGGCCTTGGCATGCATCGCATTTGGGTTGCCGTGCCCGAGCAGAACACGCGTTCCGTGTCCGTGTACCAGTCGTTGGGATTCGTGCCGTCCGGTCGTTCGCGCGATGCCTTGTGGAACGCTTCGCAGAACCGTTACCAGGATCTGATCGTTATGGACACGCTGGTTGACGAGTTCGACCCGATCCGTTCGCTTGACGCGTTCGGCATGCATGTGATCGAAGATAATCCGGGCGTCAAGGAAGCGTTGAGCGCGCGCGAGCATTCCATTGCCATCCGACTGAATGAGAAGAATGCTTCGAAGCATGATGCGGAAGGTACGGATGTCAACGATGCCGCGGCAGCTGCGCAATCCGTGCAGAAAGCTTCTTCCGATGGTGCTGGTGACGTGGCCGAGGCTGTGCGGAAGGACGCGGAAGGCGCGGAACCTGCGCGACAAAGCGAGCATGATGATCGCAAGTCCGTTACTGGCGATGCCGATGCCGAAAACAGCTGGCCGTACACGGCGGGCGAGCGTAAGACGGTCGAAGGAAGCTTGGGGGCGCACGCTTGGTCGTGGTCGCAAGCGCGATACGGAAGGTAAGTGATGAGCGCCGAGGATCTCGATAATTACGAAACCGACGCGGAACTGGCTCTGTATAAGGAGTATCGCGACGTAATCAAGCTGTTTACGTATGTTGTTGAAACGGAACGTCGCTTTTTATTTGGCGAATAAAGTCGATTTCAATGTGCGTTCCGCAGGCCAGGACGTGTATTTCGACGTGCGCCTGACTGATGCTTGGGTGTGGGACGTCTATCGTTCCAGTCGTTTCGTCAAGAACGTGCGTATCGTCACGTTCAAGGATGTCAATGTTGAGGAAGTGCAGAAAACCGATATTGACATTCCTGATTCCATCTAGTTGCGCAGTTGCCGGTCACGCGGTTGCCAGTTGTGCGGTTGCTGGTCGCGTAGTTGGATTGCGTAATGTGGTTGCGCGCTTTGGCCGCGCAGTCGGGTCGTGCATCGGCCGGTTTGATGATTGCGTTTTGCATGATGCGATAGCCGTATATCCGGCTGACTTGGCTTGATTTTGTAAGTATTCGCACAAGTTGCGGTGTTCGTTTCCCTACCCTCGGGTAGACTATCAGGGATTTTTGTTTTCATAAGGAGACCTCAAAGTGACGCAAAAGCAATCCGTGGTGATTATCGGCGGTGGCCCTGCAGGCCTGACTGCCGCTTGGGAGCTCGTCAAGGACGGTGGCTCCGAGAACTACGACGTGACTGTGTTGGAAGCGACCCGCGAATTCGGCGGCATCTCCCGCACCGTCAAGCATGATGGCAACCGTATGGATATTGGCGGCCATCGTTTCTTCTCGAAGGACGAACGCATCATGGATTGGTGGAAGGGGGTCCTGCCGCTGCAGGGCGCGCCAAGCTATGATGACAAGAAGCTCGGTCGCGAGCACGATATGGAACCGGGCGGACGGATCCGGAAGTCGAAGAAGGTGATGCTTAAGCGTCATCGCGTGTCTCGTATTTACTGGAACCGCCACTTCTTTGACTACCCGATTTCCCTGAGCGCCAACACGTTGAAGGCCATGGGTCCGAAGCTTACGCTTGTTGCCGGCTTCAGCTACCTGAAGTCCATGGTGCACAAGCTGCCGGAAGACAATCTGGAGAACTTCTACATCAATCGTTTCGGCCGCAAGCTGTATTCCATGTTCTTCGAGGGGTACACCGAGAAGCTGTGGGGTCGCCATCCGTCCCAGATTTCCGCCGATTGGGGTGCGCAGCGCGTCAAGGGCCTGAGCATTATGGGCGTGCTGAAGAACGCGTTCCAGAAGCTCCTGCCGAAGAAGCGCAGCAATGCTGAGGTTGAAACCTCGCTGATTGAGGAATTCTGGTATCCGAAGTATGGTCCGGGCCAGCTGTGGGAAACCGTCGAGGCCAACTGCGAGGCCGCGGGCGTGAAGGTCATCACCGACGCGAACGTGGTGGAGATTCGCCAGGCCGACGGCAAGATCGCATCCGTGGTATATGAGGATTCCGAAGGCAACCGCACCGAAATGGCCGCGGACGACTTCATCTCCTCCATGCCCGTCAAGGATCTCATCAACGCCGTGGACGCTTCCAGCCAGCCCGCGCCGAAGGACATGACCGAAATCGCCAACGGCCTGCCGTACCGCGACTTCGTGACCGTTGGTCTGCTCGTCAAGCACCTGCGCCTGTCGAACACCACCGACATTCCCACCCTCGGCAACCCGCCGATCGTGCCTGATTGCTGGATTTACGTGCAGGATCCGGGCTACAAGGTCGGCCGTTTGCAGATCTTCAACAACTGGAGCCCGTACCTGGTCAAGGACGTTGACAACACCGTGTGGATCGGTCTTGAATACTTCTGCGAAGAAGGCGATTCCTTCTGGAACATGTCTGACGAGGAAGCGAAGAAGTTCGCCATCCAGGAGCTTACGCGCATGCAGATCATCAACGGTCCGCAAGACGTGATCGACTCCCATCGTGAGCGCGTGAAGAAGGCGTATCCGGCATATTTTGACACCTACGATCGCATGCCTGAGCTCGTGGAATACCTCGATTCCTTCGGCAATCTGTATTGCGTCGGCCGCAACGGCCAGCATCGTTACAACAACATGGATCATTCCATGGCCACCGCAATCGAGGCCGTCGGCAATATCAAGAACGGCAAGACGTCCAAGAAGAACGTATGGTCCGTCAATACCGATAAGAGCTATCACGAGGAAAAGTAGGTTCCGGCAAGACCTGCACCTGTTGCTGTAAAGCATGTGGTAAAGCGAAAGACCCCGTCATGCGATCGCATGGCGGGTCTTTCGCATTGTGATTTGCGATTTGTCATTGACTTGAATGCTTGATTGGCATGAATACGTTGGCACGCCTACGTTGCGTTGGTCTGGATGACGTTGTATGGTTAGGGAAGTTCGAAAGCCGTGATATTTCGCGGCGGACTTCAGTGGCGGAAATTTCCGTATCTCTTTTTACAGCTGTTGCAGGCGTGTGCTTGCGAAAGCTAGGGGAAAGGCAAAAACCAGTGGCAACCAGCCCGAATCTTGAAGACATGAAACTGCCTGAGCTCAAGGAGCTCGCCAAGCAGATGGGCCTTCGTGGCACCTCCACCATGCGTAAGCCGGAACTATCGCGACGCTTCAGGCCGCTCGTTCCGGCGGTGAAGCGCCTGCCGGTGTGACCGTGCGAGCTCCGAAGTCCGCTGCACCGGCCGCTCCGGTGGCTCCTGCTGAAGCCCAAACCGCAGACGCTGAGGTCGCGGCGAACACGGCTGAGGAATCCGGCAAGTCCAACGAGGCTGCCGAAAGCAAAGCCAACGAGGCTGAGCAGTCCGAAAAGCAGACGGCCAAAACCGTTAGGAAGACCCTTGCCGGACGTGCTGATAGCGCTGAGCGTGCGGAGCGCTCCGAACAGATGGAACGTGCCGAGCGCACCGAGCGTGCTGACCGTCGCAAGCAGGCTGAGGCTCCGACGAGCGAGGAGGCGGCCGATGTCATGGCCGCGGTGAACGCCCTGGACAGCATCGATGAGGCTCCGAAGCGCCGTCGCCGCCGTGATGCGGACGCTGCCACCGATCTGCTGGCCGAACTGGGATTGGACGATGCTTCGCCGAAGCAGGATGATCGTCGTCGCCATCGTAAGGATGATGCGTCCGACGTTGAGCCGCGCCGTCGCCGTCGTGCGGTGGAAGGGCCGAAGGATGAGGACGTTGTGCGCGATCTTGATGACATTCTCGCCACGTTGCCTTCGCAGGGCAGTGATGATGACGAACGTCGTGACGAGGCTGAAGACGGTGATTTCGCGCGTCGTGGTCGCGGTCGCGTCAGCGATAGGGGTGACCGCGTGGATCGTCGTGGCCGTCGCCTGCGTGGCCGTGACCGCGATTATGACGAGCGTGACGAGCGTCGTGGCCGTACCGGCGACCGTAACAATGATCGCAACGAGCGTAACGATCGCGTCGAGCGCAACGAGCGCACGGATCGCAATGTTGAACGCGAACAGCGTCACGAGGAGCCGAAAGAGGATCTCGTGCCTGTCGCGGGCATCGTCGACGTGCTCGATTCCTACGCTTTCGTGCGTACCTCCGGCTATTTGCCGGGTCCGAACGACGTGTACGTTTCCATGGGCCAGGTCAAGAAGTATGGGCTGCGCAAGGGTGATGCCGTGCACGGTTCCATCCGTACCCCGCGTGAGGGCGACCGCCGCAACCAGCGTCAGAAGTTCGTGCCGCTGCAGTCCATCGACTCCATCAACGGCATGACCGTGGAGGCCGCACAGAACCGTCCGCAGTTCAACAAGCTCACTCCGCTGTATCCGCAGGAGCGTCTGAAGCAGGAAACCGCGCCGAACAAGCTCACCGGCCGCCTCATCGACATCGTGGCGCCGATCGGCAAGGGCCAGCGTGGCCTGATCGTGTCTCCGCCGAAGGCCGGCAAGACCATCACCCTGCAGAACATCGCCAACGCGATCGCCACCAACAATCCGGAAGTCCACCTGATGGTCGTGCTCGTGGACGAACGTCCGGAAGAGGTCACCGATATGGAACGTACGGTGCAGGGCGAGGTCATTTCCTCCACCTTCGACCGTCCGGCCTCCGACCACACCACCGTCGCCGAACTCGCCATCGAACGCGCGAAGCGTCTCGTGGAGCTTGGCCAGGACGTGGTGGTGCTGCTTGATTCCATGACCCGTCTGGCCCGTGCTACAACATCGCCGCTCCGGCTTCCGGCCGTATTCTTTCCGGTGGTGTGGATGCCCAGGCGCTGTACCCACCGAAGAAGTTCTTCGGTGCCGCTCGTAACATCGAAAACGGCGGCTCTCTGACCATCATCTCCTCCGCACTGGTGGAAACCGGCTCCAAGATGGACGAGGTGATTTTCGAGGAGTTCAAGGGCACCGGCAACATGGAGCTGCGCCTGAGCCGCGAACTGGCAGACAAGCGCCTGTTCCCGGCCATCGACGTGAACGCTTCCGGCACCCGTCGCGAGGAACTCATCACCGATCCGCAGGAGCTGCCGATCATCTACCGTCTGCGTCGTCTGCTTGGCGGTCTGGAGCCTGAGCAGGCTTACCAGACGCTTGTGCCGCGTCTGAAGAAGACCGCGACCAACCGTGATTTCATGGCGTCGCTGATCCAGCAGAGCGGCAATACCGCGAATAACGGCAACAGCTAATCGCAGGTAATCGCAATCTGCGGTTACGCATCCAAGGGTCGTATGACAATCGCCATGCGGCCCTTTTGTTTCGTTCGGCTGTCTTTCTGTTCGGCTGTTTTTCCGTTTTGCAGTTTTCAACTACTTTCGAATGCGTTTCGATTGTTTTCCGAAAGTTCCGCACGATTCGGCAATGTGGATGATCACGTTGTGGACATACGGTATGTAAAAACCGACGCACGAAAAAATACGAAATCGAAAGTAAAAAGACGAAAATAGTATTGCTATATAGGGGGTATATGAAAAAATAGGAGAAAAATGATTGAAAATCGAAATTCGTTGGAAATGTTACGAAAATGCAGTTGACGGATTGTGTGTTGGGGTGGGTATGGTAATGGACGGAAACGTGAGCTGCATAGGGGAGTCGGTCCTACCGGACTGATGCAGAATGCTTGTTGGAAAGGGGTATCTATGGCAGGCAATGGCAACGAACCCGACACCACGCATGCGAGCGTGGGCCAATTCGACGATATCGACGAGACCATTCTCAGCATGCTGGAGAAAGACGGCCGCGCTACGCTGTCTCAGCTTTCGGACGCTACGGGACTGTCGATTTCCGCGGTGCAATCGCGCGTGCAGAAACTGGAACGTCGTAATGTGATTCTCGGCTACAAGGCCGTTATCGACGATGAAAAGCGTGGCCTCGCCGTACGTGCCTACATTGCGGTCACGCCGATCGATTATTCCAAGGAAGCCGAGATTCCCGCCAAATTGCAGGATATCGAAGGCATCATGTCGTGCGATTCCGTGGCTGGGTCACCCAGCTACATGCTGACCGTGCGCGCAGCCTCGCCAAGCAAGCTTGAGGATCTGCTGAACGTCATCCACCAAACGGTGCCGGTGAGCACGGAAACCACGATTGTGCTGCAACGGTACTTCTCCAAGTGACATGCGCGCGGTAGTCTTGTACGCATGAGCGATAGCGAACATGACTGGCTTCGGCCAGAAGAAGAGCATGAAACCGAAACCGTCATCGATGCGGGCACCGCGCAAAGCAATCCCGAGGTCGCCGATGCCGTGGCGAAAATCGCTGCATTGCGCCAGTCGATCGACAATGTCGACACGGCCATCGTTTCCCTACTGGCGGAACGCTTCAAATACACGTCCCAAGTGGGTGTGCTGAAAGCCCGCGCGGGTTTCGCGCCGGCCGATTACAAGCGTGAGGATTACCAGATCGAACGGTTGCACCGCATTGCTGTCGATGCCGGGTTGGATCCCGACATCGCCGAAATGTATCGCGAATTCGTGGTGACCGAAGCCAAGCGCAGGCATAAGCGCATCGCCGAGAACGGCGTCGATCCGGGTGTGCTCGACGTATTCGCCTGACCTGTCTGTTTTCCGCGAAATCGTTTCTTGCCGGGGCATGCCGCGCGCTACATTGATTGCTTTGGAACGTTGTTTTGATTGCGATTGAGAGGCTCGGCATGCGTCGTTCTGTTGCGTTTCGTGCATCTTGTGCCCATCATGCCGATAGCACGCGTGGTGAGCGTGATATGCGTGTGGCGAGTGTCCATCTGCGGCACATGCTGGCTGCGTCCATTGCGGTAACGCTGGTTTCGGCGGCTCCCGTATGCGCGGTCGGGGTTTCGAATGTGGTTGATGCGGTGCGTCGGAACGGCGAGTACGTCTCGGCGGTGGCCTCGCACGATGTGATGAGCGCATATGAGTCCGTTGATGAGCCGGGCCGCTTGTATTTGACGAGTGACGCCGCTTCTGCAACTGATACGGACATGAATGCAGATGAGGGCGCGACGTCTTCGCAGCGCGTGCCGCAAGAGCGTGTGGAACTGCCGTGGGATATAACGGCGACCTTTACTTTGGACGGTCCGACCGTCAGCGCATCCAAGATTTCCGGTGCATCGGGCGTGGTCGGCATCCGCATCGATCTGAAATCGGAACGACCGGAGGAAACGGCTGATCTGACGCCGATCGTCGCGTTCACCATTCCCAACCGCGTCGCAATGACGCGACCTCAGACGAAGGCGTGCTTGTGTCTGCCGGCAATTCGTCGACATTGGTCGCTGCGGTAGGCAAGCCGGGTGAGGATCTTACGATTCATACGTATGTGACTGCGAAAAACTTCACCATGAGTTCGCTGTCTGTCGCCGCTGTTGCCTGCGATTCCGAAAGAACTGGCTGCTATGGCAATCTCACCAGTTTGACCGATCGCGCATCCACATTGGTGGATGGTTTGACGAATGTCGGATCGCAACGCAACCATGAGCTCATCGCGCAGCTCGAACAACTGCGCGATCATGAAAAGGAGCTTGCCGAAACGACCATCGCCCAGCGTGAGCAGGAACATGAGCAGGCGTTCAACGGGTATATCGACGCGTACGTCGGCTCGTATACGACGCATCTTTCCGGATCGATTGGCGATACCACGCAACTTACCGCCATTCTCGGCACCGCGGCCGAATTGAACGGCGATACTGCGGTGGCGCAGTCCGTGGTCGATCTGGCCAACGCGGTCAACGATGTGAGCGCCGCATACCGACATACGGGTGCCGCCGACGCGGTGAACGAGGTGATTCGCACCATCGAACAGCGTGGCACATCCGGTTTGGTGGCGGAACTCAACAAGCGTGCGGGCGAGGAGCAGCAGCGTGGCGCCAAGGATTACAGTGCCGGCCAGTCGCAGCTTTCTTCGGCGATGATTCCGTATTCCATGGATTTCACCGACGCGTACACCGCTCGGCTTAAGGAATTGGGGGCTTCCGCAGGTTCGGCGCAAAACTTGGAATCTCAGGCGATTGCGGATGTGCGCAACAGCATTGACGGCAATGAGAAGTTGAAGTCGGCTTCAAGCAAGGTTGACGATGCGATGCAGGCGTTGGCGGATGCGAGCGAGCACACGGGTCAGGCCAGTGCGTTCCACCAGATCGTGCTTCGTTTTGCGGATCAGCTTGATGCAGGTGATGATTCGACCAGTTCCGACGATACTGTCGATGGTTCGGAAGTTACGTTGAAGGGGTCTATGGGACTTGCCTCGGCTTCGGAGACGTCGCTTGCGGGCCGTGCCGAGCGGGCGCGTATCAAGGCCCAACGCAAAGAGGAACGCGCGCAGGCGGATGCGGCCAATCAGCAGAACGCTTCCGACGGTACTGCGGCCAGCTTGGTGGACGACAAGAACGCCATCAGCATGGATGATGTGATGAGCTACGCGGGCGGCCTGCGATCGTCATTTGGCGCGGCTGCCGATACCACGTCGAAGAACGTTGCGAAAGTCGGGGGAGTGGAATCAAAGAAATCCAGCGATGGCGATTCGGTAGATTCCGCATCTGAAAATACTGGAACAACAGGAAAAACCGCATCTTCCGAAATGTTGATGACAAGTGCGTTGCCGATTGCAGCATACGGCATTGCTGGTTCCGGAAATCGCACGTTGATTGTGCCTGATAATAGCGATTTGATTGACGAGACCGTTGAAATTGCGGCCGCTGCCGAAATATTGCAGCAGGCTTTGCAGAAGCTGTATCCGGATATGCCTGTGCAATCGCAGCCTGCTAAGGCCGCGCAATCTCAATATCTGCTTGCAGTTCCCGTTTTATAAAAATGTATGAACATAGGATCCAGATACACAAAGAGGGGGCCTTCCAATCGTGGAAGATCCCCTCTTAGGCTTTTAGCCGGCTGAGCCGTTAAGCAGACAGTCCTGTGGACTGTCTGTAGGTGAAGTGAACGGCTTTGCCACGAAGGCTGCCGGTTTCACCTACAGTTGCCATTAGTTCTTCGGCTTTTTAGCGGCGGCTCTCCAAGTTCGCTGTCGGCCACAATCACGTCGATGGCGGCTTCGGCATCAGCCTTGGCCTCCTTGACGGCTTCCTTGGCTGCTTCGGCGGTTTCCTTGACGGCCTTCAGTGCGGCGGCCGCTCCCATGAAGGAGATGCGTCCGACCACGCGACCGGCTTCGGCGATATCGCCCAATGCGCTTTCGATGGATTCGCGCGCTTCATCGGAAACGCCCAGCTGCACGGAAAGGATCGGGGTCTTCATCGAAACCTTGGCCTTCGACTTGATGCCACGCAGCGCGGCCAGAGCTTCACCGGCATGGGTGAGCAGCTCCGGGGAGACGGCTGCTGCGGCCGCATCGTACGTTTCAGCCTTCGGCCATGCGGCGTGGTGCACGGAGCCTTCGCCCTCATGCATCCAGCTCCACACTTCTTCGGTGGCGTACGGCAGGTACGGTGCCAGCAGGCGTGCGAAGGCATCCAAGCCCAGTCCCAGCGCGGTGCGAGCGGACTTCACGGCCTTCTCGCTCGGCACATGGCCGGTGGAGTCTGCGGTGCCGTATGCACGGTTCTTGACCAGCTCGATGTAATCGTCGCAGAACTGCCAGAAGTAGTTTTCGATGACTTCCAAAGCCTTGGAATGCTCGTAGTTGTTGAGGCTTTCGGTGGCTTCGCGCACTACGAGGGCCATCTTGGCCATGGCTGCGCGGTCCAGCGGCTCGGTCACGTCGCAGGGTTCCAGCTTGCGGTTGCCGGAGCGCCCACATGGTGGTTCTCATCCTCACGGCCGATGGCCAGTGCGAACTTGGTGGCGTTGAGCAGCTTGATGGCCAAACGGCGTCCGATCTTCATCTGGCCTTCGTCGTAGGTGGCATCCAGGCCCAAACGTGCCGCAGCGGCCCAATAACGCACCGCGTCGGCGCCGAACTGCTTGATCGGCTTGTCTGGCACAACTACGTTGCCCTTGGACTTCGACATCTTCTTGTGATCCGGATCAAGAATCCATCCAGACAGGGTGGCATTGGCCCACGGCAGACACTTGTTCTCGAGATGCGCGCGATCCACGGTGGAGAACAGCCAGGTGCGGATGATGTCCTGACCCTGCGGACGCAGATCCATCGGGAAGGTGGCGTTGAAAATCGCCTGGTTCTCTTCGCCTGGCTCTTCCCAGCGGGTCACGATCTGCGGGGTGAGCGACGAGGTCGCCCACGTATCCATGATGTCAGGTTCGGCGGTGAAGCCACCGGGCACGTCGCGCTGGTCCTCGCTGTAACCTTCCGGCACATCGTCGGTCGGATCGATCGGCAAGCGGTCCTCGCTCGGCACGATCGGATGATCGTAATCGGCGGTGCCATCTTCCTTCACCGGATACCACAGCGGGAACGGCACGCCGAAGAAGCGCTGACGGGAGATCAGCCAATCGCCATTCAGGCCGTTCACCCAGTTTTCGTAACGCACGCGCATGAAATCAGGATGGAAGTTCAGTTCGCGACCGCGTTCGATCAGTTCGGCGTTCAGCTTCTGATCGGTGCCGCCGTTCTTGAGGTACCACTGGCGGGAAGTGACGATTTCGAGCGGCTTGTCACCCTTCTCGTAGAAGTTCGTCATACGCTTGGTCGGAGTCGGTTCGCCGTCAAGATCGCCGGATTCGCGCAGTGCGTCGACGATGATCTTGCGTGCGGAGAATGTCGTCTTGCCGGCGGTTTCCTGGAAGATGCGCTTGCCTTCCTCGTCTTCGATCCAGTCCGGGGTGTCCATCACGATGCGTCCGTTGCGCTGGATGATGGAACGCAGCGGCAGGTTCAGATCACGCCACCACTCAACGTCGGTCACGTCACCGAACGTACAGCACATGGCGATACCTGCGCCCTTGTCCATTTCCGCGGCCTTATGCGCCAGAATCGGCACCTTCACGTGGAACAGCGGGGAGTAGACGTACTGGCCGAAATACTGCTTGTAACGCTCGTCGTCCGGGTGCGCGATCAGCGCGCCGCAGGCGGCCAGCAGTTCCG
>ENA-OPYV01000035-OPYV01000035.1-human-gut-metagenome-genome-assembly--contig:-NODE-35-length-39755-cov-2.214242_pt1 | contig 39755 bp, 55 predicted proteins | sample MGYA00242474_ERZ504485 | MGnify/ENA primary metagenome ERZ504485 (study PRJEB26092, sample SAMD00036263) | human gut metagenome | host: Homo sapiens | study: EMG produced TPA metagenomics assembly of...
CATTAAGGGGTTGCCTGCTGATTTCAGCCTGGCAACCCCCTTTCTTATACCTGTCATCCTAACGGTTATCCCATCTTTCCTGTCAGATAGGCTCTTGTACGTTCGTCAACCGGATCTTTAAACATTTTCTCCGTATTGTCATACTCTATCAGTTCACCCATGTACATGAACATGGAACGGTCGGAGATACGCATAGCCTGTGACATGTTATGAGTCACAATCAGGATAGTCACCTCTTTTTTCAGCTGGTCCATCAACCCTTCGATGTGCTTGGTAGCAATCGGGGTCAAGAGCAGAAGTAGGCTCATCCATAAGCAGAATGTCCGGCTGAAGCGCCAGAGAACGTGCAATACACAAGCGCTGTTGCTGTCCACCTGAGAGGAAAGTACCACGCTTTGTCAGAGAGTCCTTTACTTCATCCCACAAACATACGTTGCGCAAGTTACGTTCCACAATCTCATCCTTCTGCGATTTTGACAGATGAATACCATTCAAGATATATCCGGCCAGCACGTTGTCGTAAATATTCATGGTCGGGAACGGGTTCGGGCGCTGGAACACCATACCGATGCGACGACGTTCTTCCATCGGGTGCATCTGAAGCACATTTTCACCATTCAGTAAAATCTCTCCCGTCACACGGATATTCTTGTACAACTCGTGCATGCGGTTCACGGCACGCAGCAACGTACTCTTTCCACATCCAGAAGGCCCCATGATGGCCGTAATCGTATTTTTTTCAATATCAGCCGACACATGCTTTACAGCCATCACGTCGCTGGTATATGATATACACACATCTTTTATTTGAAGAATAGGATCCTTTATATTTTCCATTTCTTTGCAATTCGTTTAGCTAATAAATTCAGACATAACACAAAAGTCAACAGGAACAAAGAAGCTCCCCATATCAGGCTCTGCAAGTTCGGGTCGTTGAAGAACTCCCAGATAAGCAAAGGAACAGCCGACATAGGCTTGGTCATGTTCCAGCTGATAGCAGCTCCTCCCAAGGCAGTAAACATCAACGGAGCTGTTTCACCGACTACACGAGAGATGGCCAGCAAAATACCGGTAAAGATACTACCCAGTGCAGAAGGCACCATCACCTTCAGCATCACTCTCCAGTAACTACCTCCCAATGCCAGTCCAGCCTCTTTCAAGGTTTCCGGAAGCACCTTCATGGTTTCTTCCGTAGAACGGATAATCAGCGGAAGCATCATGATGAACAATGCCACACTTCCTGCAATGGCCGAATAACCTTTCATCGGGACAACCACCCAGATGTAAGTAATGATACCGATAATGATGGAGGGAGTACCCTGAAGCAAGTCGGTCAGGTAGCTGACAAACACGGCAAACCAGCTTTTTCTGTATTCTGACAGACAGATACCACACAGAATTCCTACCGGGATAGCGACTACAGCAGCCAGCAAAAGCATCAGGAAGGTTCCGATAATTCCGTTTGCAATTCCCCCCGGAATTGCTTCTCCGGCAGAAGCGGCCATCATCGCCTTATAGGCATTCGGAGTAGCTTCGGTGAGAAACGACCATCCCAATTGTTTCCAACCCTTGATCAATACTTCTCCCAAATCGCCAGCAAAGGAATCGCTGTCACACCCGACAATACGCAAACCAGAATATAAAGCAAGCGGCTTTTCAGGATACGTATCTTAATATTATTTCCATATAACATAAGCACAAATCTTTTTAGCAGATTACACGTGACGGGCACGACGAATCAAAATCTTTCCGATAATATTAATGATGGCCGTAATCAGGAACAGTAACAAACCGATGGCGATCAGTGAAGAAAGCTTCAAACCGTCTGCCTCGCCAAACTGGTTTGCAATGATACTTGCCATGGTATTACCCGTGGTACGCAGTGTGTCCGGCATCTGGTTGGTATTTCCAATCAGCATGGTCACTGTCATCGTTTCTCCCAGCGCACGTCCGATAGCCAGAATATAGGCTGAGAAAATACCGGAACCCGCCATCGGGAATATCACTCTCTTGATTACCTCTGCACGCGTAGCTCCCATGGCATAAGCCCCTTCTTTCAAGTCGGAAGGAACCATCTTGATAAATTCGGCACTCAAGGAAGCTGCATACGGCACAATCATGATGGCCAGCACAAACGCAGCAGTCAGAATACCGGAACCCTGCGGAGACAGGTTCAAGTGCATGAATACGGTACGAAGTACATAGAACCCCCACAAGCCATAGATAATGGAAGGAATACCTGCCAGCAAATCAATCACCGTACCCAGAACGGCCGCGATTTTCTTTCCACGGAAATACTCACCGGTGAACAGTGCGACAGGAAGTGAAAATGGAATACACATCAGCAACGCCAGTGCCGTAGTAAGCAGTGTACCCGTAATAAAAGGAAGAGCGCCATAACTTTCTTTACCGGCAGTGGTCACCCAGTCGTCAGAGAAGATAAAATGCCAGAATCCAAACTCCTCGAAAGCGCCGGAAGCGTCAACGGTGAGGGAGTAAATAATTCCCCCACCAATGACCGGTATCACAATAGCCGATAAGATAAGTAAGACTTTAAACAGTTTGTCTTGCATAACTTATTGTCTTATTTATTTAAGAATCGGCTGTCCATCGTATGTCACAGCTTTCAGGTTCTGAAGGCTCTGTTCGATAGCCTTCTTAGGCAGCGGCGCATAGTGTACGGTAGCAGTGGTCTGCTGTACGCTGTCGCTCAACATATATTGCATCAAATCCAAAGTAGCTTTTGCCTGTTCCATAGAACGGTCTGCATAGTGCTGTTCCTTGTAAATCAGCAACCAGGTGAAGCAGCTGATAGGATAAGCTCCTGCTGCATCCGCATCGGTAATTGAGCAACGAGTATCCTGAGGAATGTCACCGGCAGCTGCAGAGATACTTTCAGTAGAAGGTACTACCAATTCACCACGCTTGTTATATACGCTTGCGTAAGGAATTTTCTGAGCAAAAGCATATTCAGAACCAATATATCCTAATGAGTAAGGAGTCTGTGCGATAATTCCTGCTACGCCCGGATTACCTTTAGCAGCCTGTCCGACCGGGAAATCCACGGTTTTACCTGCACCGTAAGTGTTTTTCCAGTTTTCACTTACTTTTGACAGATAGTCTGTAAAGATGAAAGTTGTTCCACTACCATCTGAACGGTATGCCAGAATGATTTTCTTTGCCGGCAACTGTACATCCGGATTCAGTTTCTGCAAACGCGCATCGTTCCAGTCTGTAATCTTACCTGCATAAATATCGGCAATCACGTCACCAGAAAGATTCAGTTTAACCACATCCGGCAAGTTGTATGCCATTACGACAGCTCCCATACAAGTCGGGATGTGTACCACCGGCTGCATTTCAGCCATTTCCTTGTCGCTCAAGAAAGCATCGCTACCTGCAAAGTCTACGATACCGTCTTTCAAGTTGCGGACACCACCGCCACTACCAATACCACCATAGGAAATCTTGTCACCAGAAGTTGCATTGTAGTTTTCGAAAGACATATTATAAAATGGCAATGGGAATGTAGCACCTGCACCTGTCAGTTCTACTGATTCACGACCATTAGCTGATTTCTGTCCACCACACGCTGCAAACGACAAAGCCATCGCTCCAGCAATTAAAGGCAAATAAAACTTTTTCATTGTGTTATACATTTAATATAAGTTACAAATCTATGTTATTCATTGAGTTAAATCGCAAACGAAGCATTCAGGTATACATAACTGGCTGTCTTGCCGCCTTCTGTTTTCGGCGACCACAACCGGAAGTTAGGAGCTAACTTGATGTATTTACCTAATTTAAATTCGGTACCTACCATTCCGGCCATACCGTCCGCATCTTTGTTCCAGTCTTTCTCTGAAGAAAGCAAGTCCCAACGACCGAAAAGACTTATTTTCTTGCTTAACTGTGCAGACGCATAAAACCGAGAAACCATCCTGATCACAATCAGGCACATATTTCGTATTAGTCTGGTAGTTGTATTCCGCTGCCACTGAGAAGGCTGTATGCTTATATCCGACAAAAGCAGCCAGATTCGTAATACCTTTTTCCCCTTCTTCTACCGATTCATTATACGAACCGTATGCACGTACCGTCAAACCCCTAACCCGGAGTCAGTGTTACGCCTGCACCATACTGCAAGCCGTCTTTCACCTGTACTTTTTTTTATAACCTTCTCCGTTGGCTACAATCACATCGGCCGAAACCACCTTGTTAAATTTATAGGCTACTGAAACTCCCAAGTCCGCACTGCTGCCGAACTTATATTCATCCTGGAAAGATTTCATCACATAACGTTTTCCCCAGAAATCTTCCTGAACCTTAAATTGAGTCGTAGTGATTAATCCGGCGTTCAGCGTCCAGCCGTTTTGCCTCCAGGTAATCTGTGCATTTTTCACATATCCGATGCGCTGATGGTCATTTACGTCTTTTGACTGACCGAAATCAAGTACTGCCTTCAACTGCAATCCGTGAGGCAAGGCATACTGATAGCCAATATAGGCACGGTCCAGATTAAACCCTCTGTCATCATTGACAGAACCAAACCAGAATGCGCATCCGAAAATATGGTAATGATGGCATCTCCTTTTTTCTCACCAGGAGCCCGTTCTTCAGGCGCTCCATCTGCAAAGGCAGCACCCACAGTGCACATCCAGATGCTTAAACAGACATAAAACTTCTTTTTCTTTGTTTTCATTTTTCCTATAGATCTCATTTTTTGACACCACAAAGGTCTCATATTAGTGTTACAAACAGATGTCATACGCTTAAAGAAAATGTAACATCCTGTTACATTCATATTACAAAAATAAAAATATCGCTTTCTGAAATCAAATTCCGTTAACGGACGGTTGATTTTCAGAAAGCGATACTTTACTGATTATATGGTATTTACAAATTCTTCTTTTCTACAAAAAAAGAAGAATTCTGCAATTATACATATTTAATTTCCAATTATTCAATGTAACAATTGATTTTGCAGGCAATTTCACTACAAGTCCATTCTTTGTCAATTTAGCACCCTTGAAATCGGCCAATTTCACCAGATTAGGCTGTTCAAATGTATTGTAATCGTCAATCTTTTCAGAAGTCAGAATCTGTCCGCTTACCGATTTAGCCTTTACATCACCCAGTGTCAGTGTGATTTCCTGTGACTCTTCCAGGTCTACGTTAGAAAGTGACACATGAATAGCACCTGATTTATCACGTGAAGCAGTTGCACTTACCATCGGACGATACGATTGTCGCGTACGATCTTACGTTCGCACTGCAAATCAAGCGGCAGATAAGTAGCATCCTGATGTACGTTATACATCTTGAACACATAGTAAGTCGGAGTCAGCACCATCTTGTCTTCTTTCGTCAGAATCATAGACTGCAATACATTTACCACCTGAGCAATGTTAGTCATTTTAACTCGGTCAGTATATTTATGGAAGATGTCCAGACTCAAAGAAGCCACAAAGGCATCGCGCAAGGTATTCTGCTGGTAAAGATGACCGCTGATAGTACCCGGTTCTTCATCCCACCAGGTTCCCCATTCGTCTACCATCAAGCCAATCTGCTTCTGCGGGTCATATTTGTCCATAATGGCAATGTGACGCTTGAGCACATCTTCAATTTCGCGGCATTTTCCCATTGTCCAATAGTAATCCTCATTGTTGAATTTCGTAGCAGAACCTTTGCTTCCGCTCCATCCAAGCACTGTATAATAGTGCAGAGAAAGTCCGTCCATGCGATGACCCACGTTTTTCATCAGCACTTCAGTCCAGTTGTAGTCATAATCGCTGGCACCGCTGGCAATCTTGAACAAACGGTTACCATCATAGTTACGGCAATAAGTTGAATAACGGCGATACAAATCAGCATAGTATTCCGGACGCATGCTACCTCCACATCCCCAGCTTTCATTTCCTACTCCGAAGTATTTCACCTTCCATGGTTTCTCACGTCCGTTTTCCAAACGCAGTTTTGCCATCGGGCTTCCTTGTTCAGAAGTCATGTATTCTACCCATTTAGCCATTTCTTCCACGCTACCGCTACCTACGTTTCCGCTGATGTAGGGTTCACATCCTAACATTTCGCACAAGTTCAGGAATTCGTGTGTTCCGAAGCTGTTATCTTCTACGGTTCCTCCCCCAGTTGTTGTTGACCATACGCGGACGTTTTTCACGAGGACCGATACCATCCATCCAATGGTATTCATCGGCAAAACATCCTCCCGGCCAGCGGAGTACAGGCACTTTCAAGTCTTTCAATGCTTCGAACACATCTTTACGATAACCTTTAATATTAGGTATGGAAGAATCCTCTCCTACCCAAAGACCTCCATAGATACATGTACCGAGGTGTTCGGCAAACTGACCATAAATTTCTTTATTGATGATTTGTTTTCCCTGTTCCGGATGAACAGTCACTGTAGCCTTCTGCTGAGCAAACAAAGGCATTGCGGCACAAAAGGCCAACCCTAAAATTGCATTTTTCATACTTATTGATTTTACTTGTTTATTTCACACTTCACAAATGTAGGAATATTTTCCATGTAATGGGTGTACATTTGACATTTTTGAGGAGGAGATTTGAACATTCGGCCCTAAAATGCATGAAAAGTATACACTACCCCTACAGATTCAGACTTTTCATGACACCAAAATAAAGTTTTCTTACTACTTTTACGCCCAAATTTGAAACCAGATGAAATCAAAAAAGACAATCATTATTTGTGCCCTTGTCACAATTCTAATTTTAGGAGGCGTAATCAGCGGGGTTTCCTTGCTGTTCAACCACCCTCTTCGTATCGAAAAACCTACCTTTATTTATATAGACCGTGACGATACAGCCGATTCGGTGTACGTAAAACTTCAAAGAGATTTGAATGCCACGCATCTGACAGGATTCAAAATGCTGGCTCGTCTCAAAAAATACGACCAGCAGATTCATAGCGGAGCCTATCGCTTTGATGCCTCCATCAATACGCTGACCTTATTCCGCCGCCTGAGCAGCGGACACCAGACTCCGGTCAAAGTGGTTATACCCAGTGTGCGGACCCTGTCCCGTCTGGCACGCTCGCTGGACCGTCAACTCATGCCCGATTCCACGGAATTTGCCCGACTTGTCGGTGACAGTGCCTTCTGCGCTTCATTGGGTTTCAGCCTTGAAACGATGCCTGCACTATTCATCCCGAATACGTATGAAGCCTATTGGAATACGGATGCCGAAGCCTTTATCCAACGAATGAAAAAAGAATATGAACGTTTCTGGACGCAGGAGCGAAAAGATAAGGCTCAAGCCTGTGGACTGACTCCGGTAGAAGTCAGCACACTGGCCTCCATCGTGGAAGAAGAAACAGCCAACAAGAGTGAGATGCCGATGGTGGCAGAACTCTACCTGAACCGTCTACAAGCCGGAATGCCACTCCAGGCCGATCCGACCATCAAATTCAGTCTGCAAGAATTCGGACTGCAACGCATTCTGCACAAACACCTGGAGGTAGAAAGTCCTTACAACACTTACAAGCACGCGGGGCTTCCTCCCGTCCTATCCGCATTGCTTCCATTCAGGGAATAGAAAGCGTTTTGAACCCATGCACAGCATGATTACCTCTACATGTGTGCCAAAGAAGATTTCTCGGGCACGCACAATTTCGCCGCTACCTTTGCTGAGCATCAGGCCAATGCCCGCCGCTACCAGCAGGCACTGAACAAGAGAAACATCCGTTAGAGAATGGACTAACGGACTGATTTCCAGAATTGCATGAAACTGGAATAGGCTCCGTAGCACACCAGTCCGTCGCCTTTCTGGAGTGCATAATCCTCAGGGAATGTATTGGCCACTTCTTTCTCAAAGACAGATATACCCAGGAAGTTTTTCACTTGTTTACCTTGTACCAGAGAAATCAGTTTCAGGCCGAATTCTTGTTCCAGGTTCAGCTCATTGATGTGATAGCCCACCAGTTTCTCCGGAATTTCCAGCTTGAACACGTAGGTATTGCCGTCTATCTGGAAAAATTCGGCCCCGCCATCCAGTTCCAACTGCTGTGCCAGCAAACGTGCTGCATCCTGTTCCGGTGTCAGGATACGGTCTATCGAGAAGGCTTCGAGTACTCCCTTATGTACTTCGTCTACCGCCCGTGCATAAATCCGTTTCACCTTCAGCTTTTTCAGCAACGACACAATCCGGACCGAAGCGCCGAAGTTATCGCCTATGGCTACAATTACCGCATCCACACTCTTCAGCGGAAGCACGGAAAGTGCCATTTCATCTGTCGCATCGAGCACAAACGAGGCCGCCATGCGGTCCTTCACACTGTCTACGTGCAACCCGTTTCCGTCTGCACCGACACTTCATGCCCCATGCAGTCAGCTCCATGGCTAACGTGGCCCCATAATGTCCTAAACCAATAATCAAATATTTCATACATCAGTTGATGATAATGTTATCACTCGGATACCTGTAATTGCGTTTCTTTTCCTGGCGTACCAGACCGGTGAGCAAGGTAAATGCACCGACACGACCGATATACATCAGCAAAATGACCAGCAGCTTGCTGTCATTGCCCAACGTAGGAGTCAGGTCAAGGCTCGAACCTACCGTACTCAGCGCCGACACGCATTCGAACGTAACGGCCAGCAGCCCGGCCTCCGGCTCCAGCATACTCAGCAGGAATATGGCCAGAAAAGCCAGTAGCAGATACAATATCAATGCCGCGTTCGAACGGCGGATAGAATCGTGCGAAAGTTCTCTGCGCAGAATCGCCACCCGGTCTGTCCCGCGCACTACAGCCCATAAATTGATTAATACCACCGCAAACACATTGACCTTCACGCCGCCCGACGTAGATTGCGTGCCTCCTCCTATCATCATCAGTACTACCATGAGCAACAAGGTTGAGTAGACAAGGAGGTCAGCCCCACACTGGCAAAACCGGCAGTTCGCGGACAAGAGGAATTAAAGAAAGCATGCACCCACTTGTCTGCCACCGGCATGCCCGCAAAAGAATGGTTCCACTCCAGGGCAGCAATGGCCAACGTACCACCTATTAAAAGAAAGACTGTAGCCACCAGCACAATCTTCGTATTCAAATTATACAGGTGTACTTTTTTCCGGAATCTTCCGGAACGACGCAACAGCCAGAATTTTCCGGCTTGCAGATAATACGCCACCGTTTCATACAAGTTCACCAATATCGGGAATCCGATGCCTCCCAGTGCAATCAGCAGTCCCAAAGTAATGTAAAGCAGATTATGTCCCTGCATGACGGCCGGATTGCCCATTCCACCGGGCAAGGTGGAAAAGCCTGCATTACAAAAGGCTGACACGGAATGGAAGGCTGAGACAAAAAAAGTTCTTCCTGCAAGGTCATTCCCAACGTGCCGTGCACACTGAGCCAGATAACCACCATTCCGACTCCTTCTATCGCCAGCGTAAAGCCCAATATATATAATAAGGTAGACAATAGCGAATTCAAGGAGTTGGAACTGATCCATGTCGCCCACCATCAGCTGATTATAAAGCGAGGTATTCCCCATAAAAAACATGGCAAAGAAACTTGTCAGCGTCATCACCCCGAGTCCGCCTATCTGAATCAGGAGAATAATCAGAATTTGTCCCTCCAGCGTAAAGGTGGAAGGCACATCTACGGTGACAAGCCCTGTGACGCACGTCGCACTCGTGGCGGTAAACAGCGCATCCATGAACGAAATGCCGTGGTAAGTGGCCCGAGGAAGCATCAACAATCCGGTACCCAACAGAATAAAACACCAGGAAACTGCCTGCCAGAATCAATGACGGATTGGTACGTTTTGCCCAGCAAGCGCACCAAAAATGCCCGACAGCTGGGAGAAAGAAAGCAGCACCAGGATGGTTCCCTTGTAATAAGCATGATGAAAGAACACCCATACCCAATACACTCCGGTAGTCTCCTCCGGCTTTTTGAATACCACAGGGAGCAAGGTCAGATAAAGCAGTATGGTAAGAATCCATGTCCACGGAGTAAACTTAAACGAGGAATCTTCCTGACGAAAGACAATCTGTATCGTTGTTGTAACTAAAAAGATGACCCATACCGTATGATAGACCGTATGTATCAGATTATACTCCGCCGCAGAAATCCTGAATCCATATTCATACACAATGGTCAGTAAAAAGACAATGCCGCACAGAAAATTAATCCCCATCACCCAGTTAAGCAGCTGGTTTACACGCGGCATAAGCAGTTTCTTATTATATAAAAAAAGTCGTTCCCAATAATCCATATTATAGTGATGAATGTATTTACAAATGTATGGAAAAATCCATATACTTATGCGACAAAGAAAGGAGAAATCTACCACAAGATTCTATTCAGTAAGAAAACAGATAAAGAAAAAAAGCAAAATGAGTTTGTTTGTTATTCATTTATTTCCATATTTTTGACGAAAACTTAAAAATAGTAAGCAATTATGAGTAATAGACAGAAAAGATTCATCTTACCTGAAGATGAAATACCAAAATACTGGTATAACATTCAAGCCGACATGGTCAACAAACCCATGCCTCCACTGAACCCGGCTACAAAAGAACCGTTGAAACCGGAAGACCTCTACCTATCTCGCCAAGGAACTCTGCCATCAGGAATTGAACCAGACTGATGCGTGGATTGAAATTCCGGAAGAAGTACGGGAAATGTACAAATACTACCGCAGCACCCCGCTGGTACGTGCTTACGGACTGGAGAAAGCACTGGGTACACCGGCACACATCTATTTCAAGAATGAAAGTGTCAGCCCTATCGGTTCACACAAACTGAACTCTGCACTGGCACAAGCTTACTACTGCAAGAAAGAAGGCGTAACGAACATCACTACTGAAACAGGTGCCGGACAATGGGGAGCTGCCTTGTCGTATGCCGCGAAGGTGTTCGGACTGGAAGCTGCCGTATATCAGGTAAAAATCAGTTACGAACAGAAGCCTTATCGCCGCAGCATCATGCAGACCTTCGGCGCACAGGTAACTCCTTCTCCTTCCATGTCTACCCGTGCAGGAAAAAATATCCTGACCAAATATCCGAACCATCAGGGTTCACTGGGTACTGCCATCTCGGAAGCTATCGAGCTGGCACGCACCACACCAAACTGTAAATATACACTGGGGTCCGTGCTGAGCCACGTAACCCTGCACCAGACTGTCATCGGACTGGAAGCTGAAAAGCAGATGGAAATGGCCGGTGAATATCCTGACATGATTATCGGATGCTTCGGAGGAGGTTCCAACTTCGGAGGATCTGTTTCCCGTTCATGCGTCACACCATTCTGGAAGGAAAGAAGACACGTTATATCGCAGCCGAACCGGCATCTTGTCCGAAACTGACCAGAGGTAAATTTGAATATGACTTCGGTGATGAAGCCGGCTACACCCCGCTGCTGCCGATGTTTACCTTAGGACACAACTTTACACCTGCCAATATCCATGCCGGTGGTCTGCGCTACCACGGTGCAGGTGTCATCGTTTCTCAGCTGTTGAAAGACAATTTGATGGAAGCGGTAGACATACAGCAGCTTGACACTTTCAAGGCCGGCTGTCTGTTTGCCCGCGCTGAAGGTATCATTCCGGCTCCGGAATCTTGCCACGCCATTGCTGCCGCTATTCAGGAAGCAGAAAAATGCAAGGAAACGGGTGAAGAAAAAGTAATTCTGTTCAACTTGTCCGGTCATGGTCTGATAGACATGAGTGCGTACGACCAGTACCTGTCGGGCAACCTGACCAACTATTCACTGAGCGAAGAAGACATAGCAAACAGCTTGCAGGACGTGCCTCAAGTGTAATTTTTGACACGCGTCCAAAACGCAAGTGCGTTTGAGAGAAAACGCAAGGACGTTTTATCCTAAACGCAAGTACGTTTTGATTCAAACGCAAAGGCGTTTTTAGTACGAACGTACTTGCGTTTTTTCGTAAGCGAAAAAAACGTTTAGAATATACCAAAACGAAGGGTGCCGGAAAGAGATTTCTCATCTTCCTCCGGCACCCTTTATTTATTTCATCAACTTATCTAATCCAATTACAACAGACGATTTGTTGCCGTATCCGGGAATACCACGGTCGGCTTGAAAGTCTTGGCCTCCTCAAAGTCCATCAAGGCATAGGACATGATAATCACCACATCGCCCACCTGTACCTTACGGGCTGCCGCTCCATTCAGACAAATACAACCTGAGCTACGTTCACCCTTAATGATATAGGTTTCAAAACGTTCACCATTGTTATTGTCTACAATCTGTACCTTCTCACCGGCAATCATGTTAGCCGCATCCATCAAATCTTCATCAATCGTAATGCTGCCCATGTAGTTCAGGTTCGCTTCTGTCACCGTTACGCAATGAAGCTTCGACTTCAACACTTCAATCATCATCATCCGTTATCCTTTATATTTAATGTTATCAATCAGACGTACTTCACCGCAATACACTGTGATACAACCTACAATGTAATTGCTTTCGTCCCATGCCTTTACGGGCTGAAGCGTATTGCCATCCACAATCTCAAAATATTCCAGTTCCAGTCCCGGTGCGCGACGGATACAGTCTTCTACAAACTGCTTGGTTTCAAGCAAAACACGTGACTTGCTGAAATCTACAACTGGCAAACAATGCCTTGGAAATCTGCAAAGCTTCCTTCCGTTGTTCTGCCGTAAGACGTGCGTTGCGGCTGCTCAGCGCCAGGCCGTCTTCTTCACGCACAATCGGGCATCCCACAATCTGAATATTGAAAGGATACTTGCGTACCATTTCACGGATAATGGCCAGCTGCTGGAAGTCCTTCTCGCCAAAGTAGGCACGGTGCGGTTCCACCATCAAGAATAATTTGCTGACAATCTGACAAACCCCGTTGAAATGTCCCGGACGGTATTTTCCTTCCATCACCGTATCCAGCGGCGCATAGCTGAACTGGCGGGTATCGGGTTCAGGATAAACTTCTTCTACAGAAGGAGCAAAAAACCAACGTTGCTCCACATTTCTCCAATAAAGCACAATCCGCCTCCCGTGTGCGCGGATATTTTAAAAGGTCATTCTGGTCGTTAAACTGTGTAGGGTTCACAAAGTCACTGACTACCACTACATCATTCTCAGCTACGGCACGATTCACCAACGAAGCGTGTCCCGCATGCAAAGCTCCCATCGTCGGAACCAGTCCGATGGTCTTTCCTTCTTTGCGGAAAGCATCGAGTTCGGCGCGAAGCTCACTGATTGTTTGAATTAACTTCATCTCTTATTCCTGTTTTTAATCATAAATTCAGAAAACGGCTGCAAAGTAACTATTTATTTAGCACATAAAGAAACGGAAACGGAAAATTCTTTTGGTGTTTAGCGAATTTATCCTATTTAGGACGTACAACAAACACGATTATAGCCTACTGTTTATCAATACATTAACATACTATAAGGATTTATAAACGGCTGTCGATTCGCTTCATTGGCGTATTTTTTGTATCTTTGCCAGTCGTTAAGAGCAACTATAATACAATGAGCGCGAAAAAAGTTTTATTCATTACACAAGAAATTACTCCCTACGTACCCGAAAGTAACCTGGCATTAATCGGCCAGAATTTACCGCAAGCCATACAAGACAAAGGCCGCGAAATCAGAACATTCATGCCCAAATGGGGTATCGTGAACGAACGCAGAAACCAATTGCATGAGGTAATCCGTCTGTCTGGAATGAATCTGATTATCGACGACACGGATCATCCGCTGATTATCAAGGTGGCATCTATTCAGGCTGCACGCAGACAAGTGTACTTTATTGATAATGATGATTATTTCCAGCACCGCCAGATGACATGCGATGAAAACGGAAAGGAATATGAAGACAATGGCGAACGTGCCATCTTCTATGCCCGTGGTGTGCTGGAAACTGTTAAGAAACTGCGCTGGTGTCCGGACGTGATTCACTGTCACGGATGGATGAGTGCGATGGTTCCTCTTTATATTAAGAAAGCATATTACGATGAACCTTCTTTCCGCGACTCAAAGGTGATTTTCTCACTTTATCAGGAGGATTTAATTCGAATTTAGCTCCCAACTTTGCCGAACAAGTGCTGTTCAAGGAAGTAACTCCGGAAGATGTCAGCATGATGAAGTCGCCGGCAAACTATGAGGAACTCTGCAAGTTAGCAGTAGCCTACTCTGACGGAGTGATTCAAAATGACGAAACTGTAAACCAGAATGTACTTGACTACGCACGAAGCCTGAACATTCCGGTGCTTGAATACGCTTCGGGCGATGCCTATGCAGATGCGTGTGACGCATTCTATGACAAGGTATTCGTTTCCGAATAAATATGAATACATAAAAAAGGACGAAAATGAAACTTAAGTTCTTGGCAGCAGTTGGACTTGCAGCCACACTCTACAGTTGTGATGATACCACTACAGGTGTCGGTGAATTCGTGGCAGATGCAGATGAAATTACTGCATCGGCTCAAACTTTTGAGGCCACTACCAAAACCCTGAAATATACAGACTTGAACCAGAACGGAGTATTCTCCCGTACAAGCAGCGCATACTTGGGTAAATTCACCGATCCGGATTTTGGTACGTATACCACCGATTTCATCACACAAATCAATTGCACGGAAGGTTTCGAATTTCCGGAAACAACTCAAGAAATTGTAGCAACAACATTGGAGTTATCGTATGCAAGTTTCTTCGGTGATTCACTAGCTCCCATGCGTGTAAGAGTGGACATGCTTGATAAAGCAATTGATGATACAGGCGAAGACTTAAATTTATATTACACGTCTTATGATCCGATAGAAGAAGGATATTATAATCCTGAGAAGCCAGAATTAGCAGAACAGGATTACGCTGTACGCGACAATTCTTGGACAGATGAAGAAATTGACTCTATAAAAAAGTGAAAATGGATATTATCCACCATTGGTTATTGATTTGGATAAAAAGAAAAGTTCAGGCATAAAAAGAAGATGAAGCAGGAGCTTTTAGCCAATATCTTTGGAATAAAATATCAAGAAAATAAGGACTATTTCAAAGATGCTTATTCATTTATCCACAATGTACTCCCTGGATTTTACGTTCATACCACAAGTGGAGAAGGGGCTATTCTATACATTGGAGATATTTGGCTGCGCATGAAAGTTAAATATTTAGTCGAAAGACCTTCTACTGGGGCTATGGATTCTGTCGTGTATACTTCCATTCCTTTTGCAGCAACCAACGAAGTGTTCATGTCTACTCGCTTGAGTAATTCTGAAGAGACATTAAATAGCTTGGCTGGAGAAAAGGAACACACCTATCTGAAAACTCCTGCCGGACTTTGTACAGAAGTGAAACTTCCTTTACAAGAAATGTATGATGCGTTAGGTACAGACACGCTGAACTCCGTATCTATGGCATTTACTAAATACAAAGAACGTCAGCGATAATTCTGAAAATAGCCCGTACAAAATGGGTACTCCGCAGAACTTACTGCTTATTCGTAAAAACGAAGTAAAAGACTTCTTTGAACAAAGAAAGAATTACGATAGTAAAACTACCTTCTTAGGTACTTACAGCAGTACAACCAACTCCTATTCGTTCTCACAAGTAAACCGACTGATAAGCCAGATTTTCAGCGATATGAGAACAAAAGAAGAGCCTGCTCAAGGATGGGATGAGTATAATACTATGGTATTGATTCCGGTGAAAACTGAAACAGACTCACAAGGAAACACCATCGGTTTGTCGCACGACCTGGAAGTAAACTCAGCCAAACTAATGGGCGGCGAGGATGGAGAAAAGATTAAGATGGAAATTATCTATACCAAACCGAAATTCAACAAATAACGAATAAGAGCATAAAAAATCCGGAAGTAAAACTTCCGATTTTTTATGCCTGTATCTCAAGCTTTATTTCTTTGCTGTAGTAGTCTTTTTGGCAGCAGTTGTTTTCTTTGCTGGAGCTTTTTTAGCAGGAGCCTTCTCTGGCTGTTCTTTAACCAAAGACTGCAAATGTTTCACCTGGTCATTCAACTGTACCAGCTCTTCTTCCTGGTTACGAATGGTTGTCAACAAAGAATTCAGTTCTTCATCTTCCATATCTACCGGATACAATGAATTTACGCGAGAAATAAAGTCCCCAAGAATATTCATATAGTTAGTGAAAGCATCATACGGTGAATCATAAATACCACGATCCAACGATACGCCCATCTGCTTTGTAGTCATGAAGCGGAAGTTATTACTTGCCTGCAGGTAATCCCAATCCTGTTTGATTCGGCGGTCAGAGCACAAATGTACACGTTCTGCCACGCTATACAACTTATCAAATGCTTCACGCTGCATTACATTTCCTAACCACGGGCTAATATCACGTTCTTCGTCTACCCCAAGACATCGGATAAGGTACATCAATCATATCGACTGATTTCAGTTTCGTTACGATTTCCGACGGAGTAGAGAAAGTAATGCCTTTCTGCTTAGCACATTCCGGCAATGCTTTCAAGAATTCCAGAATATTGGAAGACAGCGGCTGGAAGATACCCAAAGCAGACAATTCCATAAAGATATTGATAACCTGTTCGTTTTCCGGCAGAGAAGCAATCCAGCCAATATATTTATCTGCAAACAACGGATATTCGCTCCATTCTGTATTAGAGAAACGTAAGCTAATATCATCAGACAACTTAAAGTCACGCAGCAACAGCTTCAGATTCGGATTTTCAGCACAATGATACAAATAGTGAGGACTCTTCCATCCTAACACATGTTTAGCACCTTCTGCCAGCATACCCTTGAATCCCATTCCTGCTACGATACCGCCAATTTCATTGTCATAAATCAAGCTGGAGTTACGGAATACCTTAGGATCTTGTCCGAAATAGTCTTTAATCTTCACACGCATGCGTTCTACCTCTTCGCAGAAACAAGTCTCATTCTTCAATGAAGACAATCCATGTGAATAAGGCTCGCAAAGGAATTCGCAGCAACCTGTGGCATTCAACTCATGCAGCAATTCTATTACGGCCGGAGCGTGGATTTCCAACTGTTCCAAAGCCACACCTGAAATAGACAAGGCAACTCTAAATGCGCCATTATTTGCTTTTGCCATATCAATCAGGGTTCTCAAGGCCGGTATATAGGAACGTTCGGCCACTTCATTCATACCCTGCTCATTGGCATAATCATCGTAGTAATAATGTTCTGAACCGATTTCAAAGAAACGATAGCGTTTCAAATGAATAATCTGGTGTATTTCAAAGTAAAGACAAATTGTTTTCATATTGTTTTGCAGTTTTTATTTACCATAATTTTTTTAAGACTTGCTCATAAAGTGCGCGAATCTTCACGCCGACTTTCTCCCATACAATACCATCCACTTCTTTCTTTCCTTCATCGCGGAGATATTCATAAAGTGAATCGTTGGTACAGATAGAATGAATGGCATCTGCCATTGCATGTATATCCCAATAATCCGTCTTAATACATTTCGATAGAATTTCGGCACAACCGGATTGCTTAGAGATAATCGTCGGTACACAGCATTGCATAGCTTCCAATGGTGAAATACCAAATGGCTCAGACACTGACGGCATGATATACACATCACTCATCTTCAATACTTCATATACCTGCTTGCCTTTCATGAATCCCGGGAAATGGAAACGGTCGGCAATACCTCTTTCCGCAGCCAGACGAATCATGGCATTCATCATATCACCGCTACCAGCCATCACAAAACGAATGTTACGCGTGCGATTCAATACCATAGCAGCAGCTTCCACAAAGTATTCCGGACCTTTCTGCATGGTAATACGTCCCAAGAAAGTAACAATCTTTTCTTTCGGATTCTTCTTAACCTGAATATCCTGTATTTCTTTTGGAAGCGGAGACACTGCATTATGCATGGTGAATACTTTGCGAGGATCCTGATAGTACTTATGAATAACCGTCTGACGGGTCAACTCACTTACACACATGATACAGTCAGCATGGTCCATACCATTCTTTTCAATAGAATAAACGGTAGGATTCACATTACCACGGCTTCGGTCAAAGTCTGTGGCATGCACATGGATAACCAAAGGCTTTCCTGAAACCTGCTTGGCATGAATACCTGCCGGATAAGTCAACCAATCGTGTGAGTGAATAATATCAAACTGCTGCTGACGAGCTACCACACCGGCTACAATAGAATAGTTGTTGATTTCTTCATGCAGATTATCAGGATATCTTCCTGAGAACTCCATACATCCCAAATCATTGGTATGCATATAATTGAAATCTGCATAAATATGGTCGCGCAAGTCATAATAAAGCTGCGGATCCATATAATGTCCTACTCTATCTTTTACATAATCCCACTGTACGTCACGCCATACAATAGGCACACTGTTCATTCCTATAATACGCAAGAAACTCTGGTCTTCGTCTCCCCAAGGCTTCGGAATACAGAAGGTAATTTCCATATCTTCCTGCTGAGCAAGTCCATGAGTCAATCCATAACTGGCTGTACCTAATCCTCCCAAGATATGAGGAGGAAATTCCCAACCAAACATCAAAACTTTCATATAAACCCCTCCTCTTTATTGATTGTTATATTTCTCCAACAAATTCAATGTACGTAAAATTTCGGCCACATTCATTGCAAATGAAACAGCACCTCTACCCTGGAATGGTGGGTTACCATCAAACAACTCCGGAATGGAACTGATGCAATGACAGGTCATCTGATCTTCATAACTGATAAGCTGACGCTCTACAAAGGAAATGGCACTCCGCTTATAGATACGCAAATAAGCCTCCAGATAGAAACCTTCCAGCCAAGGCCATGCTGTACCCTGATGGTATGCATAATCACGCTGAAGCTGCAGACCGACGTAGTTTGGATTATAACCTCCACTCTTCGGACTCAATGAACGAAGACCTTTCGGAGTAAGCAATTCTTTAGTCACGATGTCTACAACACCTTTTTTCTGTTTAGATACTAACGGAGAATAATCAAAAGCTGCTGCAAAATCATGTTCGGACGACACTCCAGTCCATCATATCGCCATCTACATAATCAAGCAGATAGCCATATTCATTCAAGAAGGTCTGCACGAATGACTTAGAGACTTTATCAGAGAACTGATGCAAGTAGTCAACAAAGCCATAGTCTGATGACAGCAAATCAGCCACAAAGCAAAGTGCGTTGTACCACAATGCATTAAATTCTACAATGTATCCAGTACGAGCAACTACCGGACGGCCATTCACGGTAGAGTTCATCCAAGTAACGGCCTTGTCTCTTCCATTTGTATAAACCAATCCGTTTTCATGAACCTTCAAATTAGGATGATGATTACCTGCCAGATAATCCATCACATCCTTCAAGGCTTTACCATATTTAACTCGGGCCTCATCCCATGACACCATCTTGGCATATTGCTGTATTGCCCATACCAGCCACGACAATACATCCGGATGTTCTATTTCTGTCACTTTCAAATGAGATTCTTTACCTTCCATGAATGCATAAACAGCCTTTAAAGCCGTTTCCATAATCATTTCAAACTTACCAATCTCACCAATAGAAAGAGTAAGTCCCGGAAGAGAAATAAACATGTCACGTGCACGACACTTAAACCAAGGATATCCGGCTAAGATATACGACTCACCGTCCTGCTTGTTAAGGAACTGATGTGCCGAATTAATAAGGCAGTTCTTGAAGTTATTGCGAGGTGTTCGCTGTTCCATTTCTGCTGCGAACAAAGCATTCAACGAAGTAGTTTCAATTGGTGCTACACCACCTGAGAAAGTAACAGATTCCCCTTTCTTAATACTAATCTCAAAGTAACCAGGCACATACAGGTCTTCATTAAAGTCATACCCGCGTTCACGTTCTTTCGGATATTCTATGCCTCTATACCAATCGGGCTGGAAACAGAATTGATTTTCCTTACTCAACTGCATGTAAAGTTCAGGATAACCGGGATACATGCATGTCTTGATTCCGTTCTCCACCACATCATAATGGCGACTGGCCTGCGCATTTTCGTGTGTATACTGTCGTACACTGCGGAAAGCCAAATAAGGGCGTAAACGAAGAGTTGTTTCTGAATGTGCATCAACCAATGTATACCTTATTAGAATACGGTTTTCATGGTGAACAAATAACTTCTCTTTCTTTAAAACAACACCACCTACACGATAAATTGTTGTCGGCACTTTCTCACACTCGAATTCGCGGATGTATTTATGTCCTCTAGGACTGAAATTGTCACCTCCATACTTATGCAGGCCAAGATTAAACTCGGCCCCATGCTGGATAACAGTTTCATCCAATGAGGAAAGTAATACATGGTTCTCATCGTCCAACTCCGGTACAGGTATCACAAGCAAGCCATGATACTTACGCGTATTACAGTCTACAATTGTCGAACAATGATAAGCCCCCGAGCGATTCGTACGAAGAATTTCTCTAGTTAGAGTTTCTTCCAGATTTGTCATTATCGTCTTGTCAAATCGTAAATAACTCATAGTTGTATATTAAGGTTATAAATTAATATCGTCACAAAAAATGTTACTTTTATTTCCCCTCAAATTTAATGATTAAAAATAAAACAACAAAACCAAAAATCCTTTTTTTTATCCTCAAAAAGCCTGTTTTTTCTATCTCTAAAAGCATATATCCCCGTTTTATTATAAAAAATCTTACAATCTTGAGTTTTAAGAGGTAATTATATAAAAAACGTCTGATACAGATTTAGGCATACCTAAAATCTGTATCAGACGAAAATATTGTTATAATATATTATTAATCAATCATATCAAACCCGCAATAAGGAACCAACGCCTTAGGAATACGGATTCCTTCCGGTGTCTGATTATTTTCCAACAATGCAGCTACGATACGAGGCAAAGCCAAAGCAGAACCATTCAATGTATGGCAAAGTTCTGTTTTCTTTTCAGCTGTACGATAACGACATTTCAAACGGTTTGCCTGATAAGTATCGAAATTTGAAACTGAACTTACTTCCAGCCAACGTTTCTGTGCTTCGGAATATACTTCGAAATCGAAGCAAAGTGCAGCTGTAAAACTCATATCGCCACCGCACAGACGAAGAATTCTATAAGGAAGTTCCAGTTTTTTCAACAAGCCTTCTACATGGTCCAACATTTCCTGATGAGACTGTTTGGAGTGTTCCGGTTTATCAATACGCACCAACTCTACTTTTGAGAATTCATGCAAACGATTCAAACCACGAACATCCTTTCCATAGAACCAGCTTCGCGACGGAAACACTGAGTGTAAGCACAGTTCTTAATCGGAAGCTGTTTCTCATCCAGAATCACGTCACGGTAAATATTAGTTACAGGTACTTCTGCTGTAGGAATCAGATACAAGTCATCCAAGTTGCAGTGATACATCTGACCTTCCTTATCAGGCAACTGTCCTGTACCATATCCTGAAGCAGCATTTACCACTGTAGGAGGCATAATTTCTTCATAACCTGCCGCACGAGCTTCATCCAGGAAGAAGTTAATCAATGCACGCTGCAAACGAGCACCTTTTCCTTTGTATACCGGGAAACCAGCACCTGTAATCTTAACGCCTAAATCAAAATCGATTAAATCATATTTTTTAGCCAGTTCCCAATGTGGCAGTGCATCTTTCGGAAGTTCAGTTTCCATACCTCCCATTTTCTCTACCACATTATCTTCAGCTCCGAAACCTTCCGGAACACTTTCGTAAGGTACATTAGGGATGGTATAAAGCAAGTTCTGCATATCTTCTGCAGCCTTATCCATCGTTACCTGCAGTTCTTTGCTAATTTCTTTGATTTCAGCTACACGAGCTTTAGCAGCTTCTGCCTCTTCCTTTTTTCCCTCTTTCATCAAAGCACCGATAGCCTTCGATGTAGAATTTACTTCTGAGAGATTTTTATCTAATTGGTTTTGTGCGCTACGTCTCTGATCATTCAGTTCAAGCACTTTTGCAATTGTTTCTTTTGCATTTGCAAATGCTTTTCTCCAATCCACGAATCACCTTGTCGGTGTCTTCTGTAATTTGTTTAAATAGTAAGCATATCTTTTACTTTTAATGTAATCCAAACCGTAATTGCGTTGCAAAGATATAGTTTTTATTGGAATATATAAACAGATGCCATGCAGAAAATAACTTCTTCTCAGAAAACGGGCAGTGTATAAACCAAACCTAATGAGATACGCTGATGATTATAACTTTCCGCTCCCCAGGAACGTGCTTTCTCTGTCAGATGTATATTCTTATATAAGAGGTGAAGATAGCACAACAGCTCACTGTTTTTCAAAGGATAGTATTCTGCACAAAGCTGTACGTTCCATACTCTGCGATAGGTACCTGACGAAAACATGTCATTCGACTTGAACACATTGCCCTGTTCATAGACTCCCTTTACATACATATTCCAATGTGAAGCCACACGATAGTCTAAATTGAATATAGTCGTAAAGTAATCCACATTCGGCACTGTAGTACCTTCACCATTCACAGCTGTTACCTCACTGATAAGTCCTTTAGAGTCAACACCCTCGCGTGAATACATGAAATCAATATAGCCTAAAAAGGGTTTCTTGTCCCATACATTTCCACAAGTAAAATAAAATACATTCTTATGCTTTGCCAGCTGTCCATAGGAAAGAGAATAACGAAGCTGCATGGCATGACCTACAAAATAACCGTCCCAGTTAACAGTTGCCAGCAAAGGTATTTTAGTAGGTTCTACTCCTTCCGGAAGTCCATACATAAACTGATCGGCACTATCTCCGTTCCGATTATTTGTCACCTGAAAATTAAACTCATGGTTGTCATTCATCTTATAGGCTGCATTCAAACCCGCCTGATAGCATGGTATCGTGTTATTGAAATCGGAGTAATGACGCACTTTAATGGCATTCACCCAACACTCATACCCACTGAACTGGACAGGTTGTTTTCCGGCTGTCAACTTCCATTTATCATTCAACTGCCAACCCACCATGGCCAATTCAACCGACCCGGAAAGATTATCCAATGGAATATTGGGAGTCGTGTATTGATTCAAAGACTGACGGAAATGATAGGAAAACTTTTCATGAAATCCCCCTAACACCTCCAAACGGATACGATGTACCTTAAATGCCGCTTCATCCAGTTTGGCATTATTAAAGGAGACATCGGCAGCAGAACAGAACTGAATATTCATATCTGCCCAATCCACCTTCCGCTTACCATCCGTCATTCTCTCCAACAGCGGCACATTGTCTGTAGAAGACACCATAGATTCACTTTGGGCATATCCATTTCCTACTGACAATGTAAGGCATACAAACAAAGACACTACAATCTCTTTCCAGACTTTTATCTCAACCAGCCGCCCCATCATACATTACAAAGATTGACGAATACGAACCAGTTTCACCAGCAAGTCTTCCAGCAAGTCCAATTTAACATATTGGCTCCATCGCTTTTGCTTTAGAAGGATCTTCATGAGTTTCCATAAACAACCCATCCACACCAACTGCCACACCAGCCTTTGCCACAGTTTCAATAAGCTGCGGCATACCTCCTGTCACTCCAGAAGTCTGATTAGGTTGTTGCAAAGAATGTGTCACATCCAGCACTACCGGATGTCCGAAAGACTGCATTTCCGGAATTCCTCTATAATCGACAATCAAATCTTGATAACCAAACATTGTACCACGTTCCGTCAACATCACCTGATCATTACCTGCCTCTACGACTTTATCAGCAGCAAAACGCATGGCAGCAGGAGACAAGAACTGTCCTTTCTTAATATTGACAATTTTTCCGGTGCGAGCTGCCGCAACCAGCAAATCGGTCTGACGGCAAAGAAATGCCGGTATCTGCAACACATCCACATACTCAGCAGCCATTTCTGCTTCGGAAGCGGTATGAATATCTGTTACGACAGGCACATCAAACGTACTTCTTACCTTAGCCAATATTTTCAACGCTTTTTCATCACCTATTCCAGTGAAAGAATCCAGACGTGAACGGTTTGCTTTCCGGTAAGAACCTTTAAAAAACGTATGGAATATGCAAGTTGTCTGTAATTTTTACGACTCGTTCCGCAATACGAAGAGCCATGTCTTCTCCTTCTATCACACAAGGACCTGCCAGCAGGAAAAACATGTCATCCCGCTTTAAATCAGAAATATTCTTTATCATATTAATTAGGTATTATCAAAGTAATTGCTTCTGGAGCTATTGTAATCTCAATCGGGAAATGACGGTCTAACCAAAGACGACCATCTAAACTGACTTCTGCATTCTGTGCACGCAGCACCTTTACGCATCGCGTACGATAAGGCTTGACCGTCTTATGATTCAACAATCTTCCCTGTTGCAACATCCAAAGTCCGGAAATTAACTGACGAAGCTCTGGACGATAAATAATAGACACATCAAGCCACCCGTTATATGGAACGGCACTTGGAGTCAGTCCATACCCGTATGCACTACCAATTCCCACAGCCATGATACGTCCACGAATATGTTCGTCATTTACCTTCAAATGCATCCGATGCAATTTCCGCTCAAAGGCAACCAAAAACAACGAGGCTAAATAAGAAATCAAAGGAATCCCCCAAAAACGACGGGTTTCATTGGTAATCCGTACGATACGAGCACCAAGTCCCATATATACAGCATTCAAAAAGTAACGAGTCTGATGTTGTTCTCCGTCAAAAATACGAGAACACCCCAATATCAATCTTTCTTAAGCGGCGATTAATCAACACATCCACCGCTTTTTTATAATCATCGGAACTTAGTCCCCAGTACTTTGCAAAATCATTACCAATTCCGTTCGGAATAATTCCTAAAGCGATCTGACTTTTATCTTCCACATCGGAATACATGATACCATTCAAAGCATCATTAAGGGCACCATCACCGCCTACTATCACAATAGTAAGATAGCCGTTGTTAGCCAGTGTCTTTGCCAAACGCTCAACCGAACCAAATCCCTCCGACTGTACATAATCATATTTCACCTTACATTCATCCATGTAAGCACGAATAGTCTGCCAACGTTTCTGAGCCTTGCGGCTTCCGGCCTTGGGGTTATAAATCACCCCCCATCTGTCTGGTTCTACTGCCATTTCCGTTTATTTTATCAGATCAATAATTCGTTCCACATTCTCATTCAGTGGTGCTTCAGCATCTATCCAATGAATCTGAAAGCCCCTTCTTTCCATCCCTCTAAACCAGGTCATCTGCCGTTTGGCAAACTGATGAATAGCGATTTCAAGCTGGCTGAACATTTCATCGTAAGACAGCTTACCTACCGCATATAAAGTCAAATATTTATATTCCAAACCGTAATAAATCAGGTCATCAGGATTTATACCTTCTTTCAGCAACACCTTCACCTCGTCAACCATTCCTTCCTGTAAGCGCTTCTTCAATCGGTTGGTAATCTTCTGCCTGCGCAAATCCCGATCAATATCACTCCGATAATCAGACTATGTATCTCGGGGGAATGAACGCGCATTGACATCTTGAGTTAAATAATATTCCTCTATTTCAATTGCCCGAATGGCTCGCTTCACCGTATCTACATCTGTTGAATTATGCAATTTCTTATAACGAGACAAGATATCCGTCAACTCCTCAAGCGATTTGGAAGCCAAACTTTCTCTCAGTTCTTTATTTTCCGGAACAGGGAGCAAACGGTATCCTTTCAAAATAGACTCCAGATACATACCTGTACCTCCACATAAAATCGGTAGAAGTCCTCTGGCCTTTATATCTTCGTATGCAACTAAAAAATCACGTTGATATTCAAATACATTATATTTATAGCCTGGCTCCACAATGTCAATCAAATGATAAGAAACCTTATAGCCATCAACCACATAGTCCGATAAATCTTTACCCGTTCCCAAATCCATCCTACGATACACCTGACGACTGTCACCACTAATAATTTCTGTTTTCAGACGAGCAGCCAAAGCTGCAGCCAAAGAAGTCTTTCCTGAAGCCGTTGGACCAAGTATCGTAATCAAATCATAATTCATAAAGTCATTTTTGAGAAGTTCAACGGCAAAGATAGTTTTTTCTGCACAACACGCACGAATATGCGCAAAAAACCGCCAGGAGAAAATCCTGACGGCTCTTGCTATATAGTCTAAACTAATTAGCAGTTTACAGAAGCCATGTGAGCAATCAAATCCAATACTTTGTTAGAGTAACCGATTTCGTTGTCATACCAAGAAACAACCTTAACGAAAGTATCAGTCAAAGCGATACCAGCTTTAGCATCGAAGATAGAAGTGTGAGTGTCACCCAAGAAGTCAGAAGAAACAACTGCATCTTCAGTGTAACCCAGAATACCCTTCAATTCGCCTTCAGAAGCTTCCTTCATAGCAGCGCAGATTTCAGCGTAAGTAGCCGGTTTAGCCAAGTTAACAGTCAAGTCAACTACAGATACGTCCAAAGTCGGAACACGCATTGACATACCAGTCAATTTACCGTTCAAAGCCGGGATAACTTTACCTACAGCTTTAGCAGCACCAGTTGAAGACGGGATGATGTTACCAGAAGCAGCACGACCACCTCTCCAGTCTTTCATAGAAGGACCGTCAACAGTTTTCTGAGTAGCAGTTGTAGAGTGAACTGTAGTCATCAAACCATCAGTGATACCCCATTTGTCGTTCAAAACCTTAGCGATAGGAGCCAAGCAGTTAGTAGTACAAGAAGCGTTAGAAACGAACTGAGTACCTTTAACATAAGTTTTTTCGTTAACACCGCAAACGAACATCGGAGTGTCATCCTTAGAAGGAGCTGACATAACTACATATTTAGCACCAGCTCGATGTGAGCCTGAGCTTTTTCTTTAGTCAAGAACAAACCAGTAGATTCTACTACGTATTCAGCACCTACTGCATCCCAAGCCAATTCTTTAGGATCTTTGCAAGCTGTTACACGGATTTCTTTACCGTTAACAATCAATTTGCTGTTTTCAACGTCAGCTTCGATAGTACCGTTGAATTTACCGTGCATAGTATCATATTTCAACATGTATGCCAAGTAATCTACTGGACACAAGTCGTTAATACCTACGATCTGAATATCGTTCTGTTCTGAGCTGCACGGAATACGAAACGGCCGATACGACCAAAACCGTTAATACCTACTTTAATCATTTGTTTAAAATTTAAAGGTTTTATAATTGCTTTATAAACACTCACTCTATTAGTAATCAAAAGGAACCATCAATTTGACATTTATTCCTTTCCGATGCGATGCAAAATAAGTATTCTTTGAAAGTAAACAACGAATAAGAGAAAAATAACTCAAAATAATACAGCTGTTACACCTTATTTTATATATACAAAGGCTTTTCTGCCTCCTCCTAGCTTTTTTGCAATCTCAATATACCAAATTGACATTATCTATCCATAATTTATTTCCAGGAGACCCCACAAAAGCTCCTCCCACTACTTGAAGTAAAACTGAAGAATCAAAATGTGTAGGATGCTCGTCTTTACTGGCCCAGCCCACTTCTTTTATAAGTTTACTTTCTCCTTTGCTGTTACGGGCATAATATCCGCCTGTACCTAATTGCATCAATTCTGGTACATAACGCTTGTCATGCGTAATATCCCCATACATTATTTCATAAGTAGCTCCATTGTGCCAGTCTTGCGAGCGGTTGTATTTTACGGCTACTGTACCTACTCGCTTAGCAATAATGTTTCCTTCCGCATCTTCCGAACGTTTCTGCAACAGACAAACCATAATCGCACAATCCTGCCCCGGCACAGTAGTCTTCTTGCTGAATCCGGTCTGACGAATACGGTTCGGTTGTCCAGACATTTGCACCTTATAGTCATAGCGAACCGCCTTTGGACGGGAAGTAAAAGGAAGGCCTGAATTCAGTGCTTTTTCTCCATCTTTAGTTCCCGTAATCGGTTCCTTCATATCACCCAGGAACATAGAGCCTGAAGCTAACACCGTGATATTCACCATTCCCAGTACCTTTACACTTTCAATATGAGTTTCCAGACGTGCACAATAGCCATTTCCTCTCTGTTCAGGATATACACTGGTATTTGTTTTTACAATCCCCATCACTTTAGCCATTACATTAGAATTTCCCCACGGAGATCCTCCCTGATTCACATAAGCCACATTTCCGTCGATTTCCTTTGTGGGACCTAATTCATACAGCAATTTTGTATTTCCTCCAATAATCCCCGACTCATGAATCTTACGGGTAACCCACTGATCCATATCACCGTATTTTATTGGCACAACCTTTTCCTGTGCTTGCATAGCCAAAGGCATTCCAAGCAAAAACATACCTATAATCCTATTCAATTTCATAAATACCAAATCTTTTTCAGCCGACAAATATAAGCAAAAAAAGCGACAGCTTTTACACTGTCGCTTTCAATCCTGAAATATGGAATAATAATTCTTATCTATATCACATTAATACACACGATACAATAACCAAGCACCTTGGAAATCTTCACGTGTAGGATATTTTGCTTTAAATGCATCTCTTGCACGAGCAGCTTCGTCTCTTGTATCAAATGATTCAACAACCACACGATACATATTGCGTTCTGCATTGTACACCACCTTTGCATTATAACCGTCTCCATCCAGTTTTGACTTCAAGCCATCCGCATTTGCTTTTACACCAAAGCTACCGCAAACTACGCTATAAGCTTTCAAGCCATCACCAGAAGACCAATTCTACCTTTTCTTCACGAACCGGAGCTGTAGATACAACTGGAGCAGGTGCGGGTGCTGTTTCTACTGCCGGAGCTTCCACTGGTGCCTCAGTGGCTGCAGAAGCCTCAGCAAGTTCCTGCTGTTTAGCTTTTTCATACGCTTTCTTGTAAGCACTTTCACTTGATTTACAAGAAGAGAATGCCAATGCAGTGCACAGAGCCATTCCCATTACAACAATCTTCTTCATGTTATCTATACCAATATTAGATGAATATTCAATTTAATACGTCACAAAGGTAACAATATAAAATCTGCCATACTATTAAAATCCGTTAATTCTATTCTATCGACAGCATGGAGCTGCATTTTTTCCATAAAAAAGAACAACATATCAGGATTATTATTAGATTTGTAAAGTAATAACTTTTAAAAATTAGATTTATGAAAGCTTTAAGTATTGTAGCAGCATTCCTTGGCGGTGTTACTTTAGGAGCTGCAGCCGGCATTTTGTTTGCCCCGGAAAAAGGTGAAGATACCCGTAGAAAAATTGCTGAAGTTCTTCGCAAAAAAGGTATTCGACTGAACCGTGCCGAAATGGAAGACTTGGTCGATCAAATAGCAGCAGAAGTTAAAGACGCTGAATAATTTGTCGTAAATATAAAGCAGGCTTTTTCAAGGGAAAAGTCTGCTTTATATTTTTTCATCTTAGAATAACTGCTTATGTTTGCAAACGATAAAAGCATTGATAACCTTGAATCCTTATTTAAAGAGGTACGAAAATACATTGAGCTTCAAGGTCAATACGTCAAACTCGATTTGGTAGAAAAACTCACTATCCTGCTATCTACCTTAATCCTTATACTCATCATTATCATTTTGAGCATGATGGCTCTTTTCTATTTTTCCTTCATGCTCGTATACGCACTGGCTCCTCTTGTAGGCAGCCTGATTGGAGGATATGCCATCATTGGAGGGGTAGTTCTTCTCTTGGCCATACTCATTTACCGAATGAGAAAACAATGGATATTCCAGCCTATGGTACATTTCCTCGCACGCTTATTCCTTGACGAACCTGCTTCTAAAGAATAAAAATAATGAACGATATAAAAACCCATTCCCAACTATAGCGTTGAAATCATCTCTCAATTAAGGGCACAAAAAAGCAAGAAATTAAGAGAGTCTAAAGAACGCATACAACTCCTGACACAGGAATTATTCTCTCCCCAGAAAAGTAAAAACAAAATGGAGAATATGATGCAGCATATCAATGCCGGCATAGCCGCTTATGATGGGCTGAAAACCGGCATCATGATTTTCCAACGCATACACCGTTTTTTTAATCGAAAAAAGATAAGAACCGCTGATGAAAACCTCATTATTCCTTGCCGCCCTTGCCGCATTTACCACGGCAGGAGCTACAGAAAATCCATTATGGATGCGCTATTGCTCCATTTCACCCGACGGAAGCACTATTGCTTTCTGTTATAAAGGAGACATTTACACCGTACCCTCCACTGGTGGAAATGCCAGACAACTCACCACTAATCCGGCATACGACACTCATCCGATATGGAGTCCGGACGGACAGCAGATTGCTTTTGCCTCTTCCCGCCAGGGAAGCATGGATATTTACATTGTATCCAAAGACGGAGGAATCTCCAAAAGACTAACAACTCATTCTGGAAATGAAACCCCTGTCACATTCTCAGATGCCACACATATTTTGTTCAAGGCCAACCTGATGCCTGATGCGACCGACCTGTCCTTCCCCAGTGCCCAGTTTCCACAAGTTTATGAAATAAACACTCAAGGCGGACGTCCCAAACTCTATTCCTCTCTTCCTATGGAAGACATCAGTGTCGCACAAGATGGTACGACCTTACTATATCACGACCAGAAAGGGTACGAAGACCCCTGGAGAAAACATCATACTTCTTCCATTACACGCGACATTTGGATAAGTAAAAAAGAGAACAATGAGCTACTTACCAGAAAGTCACGTCATTCAATGGAGAAGACCGTAACCCGATATGGAGTAACGATAACCAGTCGTTTTACTACCTCAGCGAAAAAGCAGGCTCGTTCAATATTTTCAAATGCAACCTTGACGGAAGCAATGAAATGCAGTTGACACACCACACTCAGCATCCGGTCCGTTTCCTGTCATCCTCACAGAACGGACTTTTATGCTACGGTTACGACGGTGAAATCTATACAGTCAAAGAAGGACAACAGTCTCAGAAAGTGGCTATCCGTATCGTTACTGACCAGACAGAAAACGAACTGGCTCACCAAATAAAAATCTTCCGGAGCTACAGAAATCGCCGTATCCCCCAATGGCAAGGAGGTAGCATTTATACTTCATGGAGATGTATTCGTCACTTCTACTGAATATAAAAACGACCAAAACAGATTACAGACACTCCCGAACAGGAACGAAGCATCGACTTTGCTCCCGACGGAAGAAGCATTGTATATGCCTCCGAAAGAAATGGACTCTGGCAGATTTACCAGTCCACCTTGACTAAAGAGGACGAAAAATTGTTCACCTACGCCACTGACATCAAGGAAGAACAGCTGACACATTCTCCAGTCACTTCCTTCCAGCCACAATACAGCCCGGACGGAAAACAGATTGCATTCCTGGAGAATCGCACCACATTGCGAGTGCTCAACCTGAAAGATAAATCTGTCCGCACTGCCATGGATGGAAAATATGAATACTCATACAGTGATGGGGACCAGTGGTTCCAGTGGAGTCCCGACAGCAAATGGCTGCTTTGCGGATACATCGGAACAGGAGGATGGAACAATAACGATGTAGCTCTGGTCAACGCTTCCGGTAATGGTGAAATCCACAATTTGACAGAAAGTGGCTATACAGACTCCAATGCCAAATGGGTACTGGATGGAAAAGCCATGATTTGGGAAAGCGACCGTGCCGGATACAGAAGCCACGGAAGTGGGGAGCTGAAAGCGATGTGTACATCATGTTCTTCGACTTAGAAGCTTACGAACGTTTCCGCCTCAGCAAAGAAGAATTTGCCCTCGTAAAAGAGAAAGAAGATAAAGAAAAAGAGGAAGACAAGCAGGACGGCAAGAAAAAGGACAAAAAAGAGAAATCTGAAAAAGACAAAAAAGTCACTCCACTCACCTTTGATTTGGAAAACTGCCGTGACCGGGTTATCCGCCTGACCGTGAATTCTTCTCATTTAGGCGATGCCGTACTCAGTCCTGACGGCGACAAGCTTTACTACCAGGCCTCTTTTGAAGACGGTGCCGACTTGTGGGTACACAATCTGAAAGAACAAAAAGACCGAACTTCTGCTAAAAGACATCGGATATGGCTCGATGACCTACAATAAGGAAAACAAACAACTCTTCCTTTGCAGCAACGGAGGCATCAAGAAAATAGATGTGGAGAAAAATAAGACTGACAACGTAAGCTTTGAAGCGATATTCAATTACCGTCCATACGAGGAAAGAGAATATATCTTCAACCACGTATGGCAGCAGGTACTCGACAAGTTCTATGTAGCTGACTTACATGGAACTGACTGGAAATTCTATCGTGAAAGTTATGCACGTTTCTTGCCGCATATCAATAACAACTACGATTTCCAGGAAATGCTGAGCGAACTGTTAGGCGAACTGAACGGCTCACATACAGGAGCCAGATATTATGCTCCGGGAGCCACTTTGTCGACTGCATGCTTAGGGGTATTCTTTGACAACAGCTATGAAGGAGATGGATTAAAAATCCAGGAAATTATCGCCAAAGGCCCGTTTGCAGTTAAAAAGACAGATGTGACCGCAGGTTGTATCATTGAAAAAATTGATGGAGAACCTATCCTGAAAGATACAGATTATTATCCTATGCTGGAAGGAAAAGCTGGAAAAGAACGTACAGCTCAGCATCTACAATCCGAAAAACGGAAAACGCTTCCCGGTAATCATCAAACCCATCAGTGCGGGTGAGCAGAATGAATTGCTCTACAAACGCTGGGTAAAGAGAAATGAAAAGATGGTCGAAACTCTTTCCGGCGGACGAATTGCATACGTACACGTAAAAGGCATGGACAGCCCAAGCTTCCGCAATGTATACAGCGAATTGCTGAGTGACCGCAACCGCAACAAAGAAGCGGTCATCGTAGATACCCGTCACAACGGAGGAGGATGGTTGCACGACGACCTGGCCACCTTACTGAGCGGAAAAGAATATCAGCGTTTTGTTCCTCGCGGACAATACATCGGCAGCGACCCATTCAACAAATGGCTGAAACCGTCATGCGTCATGATTTGTGAAGACAATTACAGTAATGCACACGGTTTCCCCTGGGTATACAAAGAGTTGAAAATTGGTAAGCTCATCGGAGCTCCTGTTCCGGGCACCATGACTGCTGTATGGTGGGAACGTCAGATAGACCCGACCATCGTCTTCGGTATTCCTCAAGTAGGTTGTATGGATATGCGAGGCCAGTACATGGAAAACAAACAGCTGGAACCGGACATCAAAGTCTACAACAGCCCCGAAAAATCACTGAAAGGCGAAGATGAACAGCTTGCAGCAGCAGTAAAGGAAATGCTGAAAGAAGCCGATGCACAAAAGAAGTAACTATAACTCCTTGATAAGTCTATAAAAAGCGGGGAAGGACAAAGCATATCGTCCTCCCCCGCTTTTTTATAATAACTCTAATTTTTATTCTACGGCCCGCAAACCTTCATTAATTCTCTTCAATCTCAGCAAGGCCTCAATATAGTAATAATCTGCATAGATGATAGAAGCATCTATTTCCGACTTAGCTGGCCAGTGACCGGTAGAATGTAACAAGAAAGCGACATTCGTATCCCGTGACTGATATTTATCGCTGCTCAGACTGCACAACATTTTTTTTTTCCGCAGCTTCCTTGTACTTTTCCCTTGCCCGTTTCCATAAAAACCAGACATCTCCAGCAAAGCCGAAGCGACCACACAAGCCGCAGAAGCATCCCTAGGTGCATTCGGGATGTCAGGTGCATTAAAATCCCAGTAAGGCACATAGTCCTCTGGCAAATTCTTCAGATACACGTCCACCAACTTCTCTGCAAATTCCAGATACTTAGGATCACCGGTTTCACGGAACACCACAGTATAGCCATAAATAGCCCAGGCCTGTCCACGTGCCCACATCGACTCATCCGCATATCCCTGATGCGTGCATTTCTTGATGCAATTCCCTGTCAGTGTATCATACACAGCCACATGATACGAGGTATAATCCGGACGGAACTGGTTTCCATCGTTTTGTCTGCATGCGATACTGCCACGTCAAACAACCGCCGGTCTCCCCCGTTGCGGGCAGCCCAGAAAAGCATCTCCAAGTTAATCATGTTGTCCATAATGGTGTTATGTCCGCCCAACATCTCAATGTTACGAGGCCAGGACAGAATCGTCCCCACTTTCGGATTATACAAAGTAGCCAGCGAGTCAGCCGTAGCAATGATTACATCCCGATAAGTCGGATTATGCGTCAGACGATACCCGTTTCCATAACTGCAAAATACGAGAAAGCCCAAATCGTGATCATACGCCGGAATCTCCGAGAATAACTTTAAGGACTCCGTGTACTTTTCTGCCAGTTCACGAATCGTATCATTTTGTGTAGCTTCATAATCATACCACAAAATACCCGGCCAGAATCCACCTGTCCATTCTTCCTTAGCCACCTTCCGGCAATTCCAGAACTTTTCACCCGACAAGATATTTCGAGGCTGCATACTATAATCCGCCTCCCCGTTCTTTTCCAGTTCAGCCAGCGCACGATGTACTTGCACGTCACAATACGCCAAGCTTTATCCACATCCAGGTTTCAGTCTTTCACCGGCACAAGAAGATAAAGCCATTATTCCTATGCCATACAACAGATTTCTAATTTTCATATCTAAATTCTTTTATTTTTCCAAACGAAACCAGTCTACATCCACCCAGCCACGCTCCTTTCCATGAGGAGTTACACTGAACATTCCCACCTTCGCACCAATCCATTTTCCCTGACGGGCTTTGAACAGCGTGCCGGCCTCCGTAAATTTCTTTCCATCCAAGCTGTAGCTAAAGCGACAATATGCCCCTTTACCCACATGTACCCTTATGTAAATCTCTCTTTCGTAATTGGGGAACAAACCTGCTTCAAACTTCCGGCTGGGCTCCAATACGGCTAATGTAGAAACCTGTTCCAGGTTACCTTGTTCTGCATCCTTACATACAGCCTGCTTCAGCAAGAATTTTTCTTCCTGCTTTTCCACTCCTATCCAGGAATAGTCCCAGCCCATAATGATAAGTCCCGAAAGTTGTCCGTCATCTTTTGCCGAAACCTTCAATTTAGCGGTAGCCGTAAATTCCTCTGCCGGGAATTTTTGCATCAACAGATTCGGTACTTCCCAGAAGTTCTTAAAATGCGGCGAAAGTTCATGCCCATAAATACGGGCATATCCCATATTCGTCGTAAAGCCAAACACATCCTGATAATTTGCATGCCATTCCCATTGCAGCCCCAGCTTACGAGTATCAAATTCATCACTCTCCACAGGTGTTTCTATCGGATACGTTTTTATCGGTTTTAGGTTTACGATAACGGCTCACCGGGTCTCCACAACCGTCGCCGTCCTTATCAACTCCAATTACCGGCCAGTCATTTACCCATTTCATCGGATTCAGATGCAGTACACGTCCATAAGCTCCCTTATCCTGAAAATGCAAAAACCAGGATTCTCCGGCCGGAGTGTCTACCCATCCTCCCTGATGCGGTCCGTTGATGTCCGTCTTTCCTTGCGCCATCACAATTCGGGCTTCATACGGTCCATACACATCTTTCGAACGCATCACCAGTTGCCATCCGGAAACGACTCCACCCGCAGGTGCAAACAGATAGTAAAATCCATTCCGCTTATAAAACTTAGCTCCCTCAATGGTATGATTTACTCCGTCATTTCCGTCGAACACCAGTACCGGGTCCGAAATGACTGCCGTACCTTCCTTATTCATCTCGCACACCGTCAACACACTGTTGAATTTCGCTCGGCTTCCGGCCCATGCATGAGCCAGATACACACGCCCGTCGTCATCCCATAACGGACAAGGGTCAATCATCCCTTTTCCAGCTTTTACCAGCACTGGTTTATCCCATTCTCCATACGGGTCACGAGTCTTTACCATAAAAATGCCAAAATCCGGATCACCCCAGTATATATAGAACACTCCTTCATGAAAACGAATAGAAGGTGCCCATACGCCTTTTCCATGACGAGCTTCATTATAATATTCCACCGGTTCCACCTTCTTCAAGGCATAATTCACGATTTTCCAGTTTACCAAATCCTTTGAATGCAAGATAGGAAGTCCCGGAGTACAATTAAAACTAGCGCCGTTAAAAAATAGTCTCTCCTACCGCACATACATCCGGATCAGAATAATCCGCATGAAGCACTGGATTCCGGTACATGCCATTCCCTTCATCAGACACCCATACCTCAGAACGATACTGTGCCATCGCTGGATGAAACAGGCTGCAAACTGACAGACTCAATATAAAAAAACATCCTTTCATTCTTCTTTCCTAATTTAAGTAACCCTCAAAAACAATCTTCTACCTAAAGAAAAATACCCAAACTTAAAAAATCCATTTATCTAAAAACTTTTTCGTCTATAAATACGAATCAGGGTTCCATTCCACTTAAAAGAAGAACCTAAAAATTTCTTAAAATGATTCTCCGTTATATTTCTTATAAGCTTTTGCTTCCTTTTCTGTCACCGGCACCAGTCTCACGGCAGCTCCTCCTCTGGGTTTCAGGGCAAACTTTATCACATCCCCAGCTCCAACCAACACATACGAACATTTCACCTGTGTCTTTGTCTTCACTTCTTCTCCCCCATCGGTATAAATAGATGCCAGATACATCTGATTCTTGTCCAGGAAAGAACAATCCAAAGTTTCAACAGAACCGTCATTGTTGGTCAGCATTCCCACAAACCATTCTTTCCCTTTCCGGCGAGCCATGGTGATATTTTTACCCGGCATACCATCCAACACATGCGACTCATCAAATACAGTCTGCAGATTTTCAAACCATTCAATCTCCGGTTCACCGTTGTAGAATTGAGGACGGTCATACCAGAAAATTGTCATCAACGGACTATAAAACACCAATGAAGCCGCCAGCTGATGCGCATGCGTATTCTTCAAGCGCTTGTCATAATAACAGATAGTATAATCTGCGGCCCCGTTAATCATACGCGTAAACGGAAGAATGGTACTGTGTGTAGCATCCGGAAACTCTTCGTTCCCCAGGATACCTTCCTGTGTCAGCAGATTTGGATAAGTACGGCTGAATCCCGACGGACGGAACTCATCATGAATATTAATCAACAATTTGTTTTCGGCAGCCAGACGAACCATATCATGCAGCCAAGTAGCCCAACGATGACTGGCATACTGTACGAAACCGGATTTCACACCTACAACTCCCCACTTATGCAGCAATGGAAAAAGCTCATGCATCTGTTTCATCAGGGCATGCTGATTGACATACACCCATACACCTACCCCTTTTTCTTTACCGTATGCAATGACACGCAGCATGTCCAGTTTGGAAACCACCTTTGTGGCATCTCCGTCATGAGAAGTACAAGGCATATACCATTGCCAGTCGAACAACATATAAGGAATATGATGGGCGGCACAGAAATCAATTGTGGCTATGGCCCCTTCGGTGGTAATAGTCGTTTCACGCATAATCTTTCCGGGCCTGATCCAGTCCGTATCGGTTATCTCACAAGGAGGATTCAGATTCTGGATGATATCATTGTGTTCCAGCAATTCTCCCGTTTTATTCGGCTGCCATGATAACTTTCCATGGGGTGGCGTAATAAGTGACAATATCCACAGGACTGTACATGACCGAAGTCAGTGTATTCTGTTTAGTCGGAGAAGCTACCAATTAGTAAGACACCAGTCATCTACATCGGCATCAGTCAAAGCCACCCACAGCCCGTTGGAAAGTTCCACAGTCAAAGCCCGTTCCACCGGCTGTTTAATATCGTTAATGGCAAGGTGCTCAAAAGGCGCTTGCGCCCATTGCTCTGCCCACGCCATCGCACCGGGGGGAAAATGTATATTCAGTCAGATCCCCCACCACTTTATGAAAAATGGCCTGTGGATGTTCAGGAAAAAATAACGGAAAGCGATGCCTTCATCGTACGCGCGCACTTCAATATTCAAACGATAATTGGAACCATCTTTTTGGAAGATACATGGTTGCCTCATTATACGCCTCACGAACCGTACTGCGTTCTCCATACAGAGGATGCCAAGACTTGTTGACAGCAGGCTGATAGATCACACTATCCACCTCCAAATTATCCATCCAACATTTTACCTGATTTATTTTACGGCAAGCGCCAGTTCCCAAGTACGGTTATCCAGCTGAAGACCGGCACGGGAGCTTCCGATAACCTCTCTGCCTCTATACTTCACCTGATATACTATTTCATTTACCGAAGAAGAAATTTTCTCCTGCCTGAACATGACTTCATGAACTCCCTCCGGGGACGTCAATTTCAATTCTTTAGAATGACCTGCATAAAGCGAAGCCGTACAGGTCAACGCATATGCTATGAGTTATTTATTTTTTCATAATGATTACTTTTTAATTAGTAGTACGGATGAATCGGAAACTCACTCAACGAAAAGAAAATAAAATCTATAGGATAAAACAATTCACCGCAGAGACCTTCAGCATTAGTCCCTGCGGTGAATAAGGATGCACAAAAAAAATTATAATTTTTTGATTGTAACCTTCATTCAGTTCTTTTGGTTTCTTTTCCTATTTTTCACCCCGTACAGGACCGGTTGCTGAATAGTACCAAACACCCATGCTGCATATAGATTGCAGCATATACGTCATGATCCGATTCTAAAACAAAGTTACCTTCTTTAGTGAACGGCCACAGCCAAGATACATCAGTGAATCTGACCTTCTTTTTCTCTTATCAATCCTAACCCGCCACAGAATGAAACACGTTTGGAAGGATGATGAGCCTGCATGTCCGTCGCACTGAACAGATAATCCGCATATCCGTCCGCCGTATTCACCTTCACCCCGGTACAGCCATCATCTCCCTGCAAGGCTTCTACACCGAGCACATTCGGACCACTCTTTTTATACGCTTCATAAAACAGAAACAAAAGGATGAGTATGAGCATTATTACCTTCTGACGGAACAATCAAAAGCAGGAGTCGGCATAGGAGGCATACAAATATCGCCGGGAGTCAACCCTTTATTCATTGTAGTCGGGGGAGCATCCACCTGATAAATTTCACGTCCCTCACCTCCTGTCATCCATAAACGCGCCGTTATATCTTCGGGCATACTCCATGAAGCGATGAAATTCTGGTTATAATCGGATTTATGCAGATTGGAAAACCAATGATATCCTTCATGCCACGTCTTGTCAAACTTCTCCAAAGCCTCACCGGGAAGCTTGCTCCCTTCCGAATCAGTGATTTCCATCGAAGTACCTACATGATGGAACAAATAATCATTATCCGCCCTGTCCGACCGGAAAATATCCACATAATAACCACTATTCCCCGAGGTACGGACCATAGCGACCATTCTTCTTTTCTCACCGGCAGACACATCGGCAAAGTTGAGGTAAGGAGTTTAATTCCCTTTCATTTACGAATTCTCCCTCCTTCACCATAGGTTCCATAGCATGAATCGTGATATCTCCTTCCGTATATCCGGGTAAAACCGTATTAGAACCTGTAGGAGACTGATGGTATTCCATGATCTTTGCTCCAATAGGACTCATAAGCCGCTGCATCCGGAGCCAACGCATAACCATACGCATAGAATTGTAAAGCCAACCGTTCGGAGTGAGATGGTATCCTTTTTACCACCATTACAGAGTGAACATCATTTTTATAATCTCCCTCCCAGTTCTTATTGTAATAAAACGATGATGGGGAGAATAAGACGCACGCTCATTACTCTCTGCACGTACAGACGGATGGTAGCTGTATAGG
>ENA-OPYV01000036-OPYV01000036.1-human-gut-metagenome-genome-assembly--contig:-NODE-36-length-39563-cov-5.802186_pt1 | contig 39563 bp, 50 predicted proteins | sample MGYA00242474_ERZ504485 | MGnify/ENA primary metagenome ERZ504485 (study PRJEB26092, sample SAMD00036263) | human gut metagenome | host: Homo sapiens | study: EMG produced TPA metagenomics assembly of...
CGCCTGGATGGCACCTCGCGCATGTATGACTCGTAATACTGCTTCATCTGGTCGGAATCGGTTTCGTCATGCCCGGCGCATCAACGTGCGCACCACGCCTTCGAAACCGGTGGAAATACTCGCGCATGCGACCCCAAACGGTTGCGGTACGAGACCTGCACCTTGAAATCGCGGCCATACATGATGGCGTCGCGCGCGTCCTTGGGCAGATCCTTCCAAGGCGTGTCCAGGTCGAAGCCCATCTCATCGCCGAGTCCCTCAAGCACATGGCGGTAGTATTCGCCGGTGCCTTTGGTCATGCCCCACGGTTCGATGGCGTTCTCGTTCAGCGTCTTGTCCGGATCGGGAATGACCAGTTCGGGGTCGATTTCCAGCTTGTATCCGATACCCGTGCATTCAGGGCAGGCGCCATACGGCGCGTTGAAGGAGAAGGTGCGCGGTTCGATCTCGTCGAGTTCCAGCTGATGGCCGTTCGGGCAGGCGCGTTTCTCGGAGAACGGCTTGCGGCGGTCCGGATCCTTCTCGTCCAAATCGACGAAATCGGCGACGGCCACGCCTTTGGAAAGCTTCAACGCCGTTTCGATGGAATCGGTCAGACGCTGGCGGATACCGTCCTTGACCACCAGACGATCCACCACCACTTCGATGGTGTGCTTCTTCTGCTTGGCGAGCTTGATGTCATCGGACAATTGCCGCATCTCACCGTCGATCAGCGCACGCGCGTAACCATCGCCACGCAGCAGTTCGAGCAGATCCTCGAATTCGCCCTTGCGGCCGCGCACGACCGGCGCGAGAATCTGGAAACGCGTGCGTTCCGGATACTTCAGCAACGTGTCCACCATCTGCTGCGGTGTTTGCGCGCTTACCAGGGCGCCGCATTCCGGACAATGCGGAATGCCGGTGCGGGCGAACAGCAGTCGCAGATAATCATAGATCTCGGTGATTGTGCCGACCGTCGAACGCGGATTGCGGTTCGTGGTCTTCTGGTCGATCGAAACCGCGGGGCTCAGCCCCTCGATGAAGTCGCGTCCGGCTTGTCCATCTGCCCCAGAAACTGGCGCGCGTACGCCGACAGCGATTCGACATACCTGCGCTGGCCCTCGGCGAACAGCGTATCGAACGCCAACGAGGATTTGCCCGAACCCGACAGGCCGGTGAACACCACCATGCGGTTGCGAGGAAACTCCAAGTCCACGTTCTTGAGATTGTGCTCGCGAGCGCCTTGATGGTGATTTTGAGGTCGTTGGGTAGGTGGGTGAGGTCTGCTATGAGTGAGTCGCCTGTCGTTTTCATGGGGGCTTTTTTGATTTCGCGTGTGAGGAATGCGTCGCTGGTGAGTACGCGTTCGACCACGACTTCGTTGTGTGTCGTGTTGTTGCGTTTGGTTGTCATGGTGTTCTTCCGCTTGGTGTTGCCTGTTCTGTTGTATAGGATAGCGTATTTTTGTTGTGGTTTCGAACAGGTGTTCTATTTGGTGTTGTTGTTTGGTATGTCGTTGCCGGGTATGTCGATTGGCCAGTGGTGTTGGTCGTGCAGGATGGTTGTGGCGTCGCGTATGGGGATGCGTTCCTGTTCGATGCGTAGGTATTGGATGTCTGTTCCTGTGCAGAGTGTTTCATAGAGTTTGCGTTCTTCGGTGGTGAGTCCGGGTGTGGGTTGTGGGGTTTGTGTGGTGAGGGGTTTGTTTTGGTCGTCGAGTTGGGTGCCGTATTGTTCGTATGTCCGGTATGCGGTGGTGTCCATCAGTATGGATGTGCATGGGATGCCGGTGGCGCGTAGTTTGGAGAGGATGTCGAGTCCGTTGGCGTCCATGTCGCCCCAGTAGATGATGTTGGGGATGGTGGTGAGCCATGGCAGGAGTGTTGTGATGTGTGATGTTGCGGCGTATCCGTTGCCGAGGATGCAGATGGCGTGTTCGACGGTGGGCATGGCCTGGTAGGTGTCTTTGTTTTCGATGATGATGGCGTGTTCGATGTCGGTTGGCTGGTTGCGGACCCATGGTTGGGTGACGATGAGGTCGGGTTGGTCGTGGTGTTCGGCGTCCATGAGGCGTAGTCGGAGTTCGTTCGGGCGTTCCTGGAAGGTGAGGTTGTCTTGTCCGGTGAGCTGGCATATCGCTTTGCGGCGTGGGAGTTGGGTGCGCCGAGCCATTTGGCGCTGAATCCTGGGATGGGCGCCATGCGTGGGGTCATGGTGTGGCAGTCGTGGTTTGCGAAGTAGTGGGCGGCTTGGATGACGAGGTGGAAGTCGGTGTCGTCGTGGTCTTTGAGGGTTTTGGCGACGTTCATGGCGTTCGCCGGTTCGAGGCCGAATTCTTTGGCGAGCGCGCTCATGCGGTCGTGTTCGCGTAGGTAGCGTTCGCGGGTTGTTGGTGGCGATGCGGAGGGCGGTGTCGAGGTCGGGTATGGTCGACGGAGTCGATGAGCGGCTTTGTTGGATGAGTCCGCTGGAGACGATTTTGGTTTTCTCGCTGGTTTCGCAGTGGTGTTGCCGCGCCCAGTCGCGGATGGTTTCGTTTTGGGCGCGGATTTGGTTGTAGTGCTGCTCTAGTTCGGCTTGTTTGGGCAGTCGGATGGTTTTGCGCAGCGGCCAGGATTCGTCGGTGTCGTACATGTGCCTGGTGAGGTGGGCGTCGACGTATTCGTCGAGTTTCCGGCGGATGTCCGTTTCGCCTGTGGTGTTTCTGGCCGCTGCCATATTATGCCTCCGTCGCGGGTTGCGTCTGCTCGACGGTGGCGTCTTGTGTTTCGGCTTGCGTTGCCGGCTCGCGGTCGAGCTCCTGCAGGTACGAGTTGCCGGTTGCGGGATCCTTGTATGCCACGTACGCCTTGTCTGCGATGCTGAGGATCTCGGCGGTTTTGCTTTCCGGCGCGGATACGATGATCTGGAAGCCGAGGCGCGGCAGCACGGTCAGGGCGCGTTTCGTGTAGCGTCCGTCGGCTTTGATGAGGGCTTCGTCCAGGAACAGCGTGGTGTAGGTGGGCTTGCCGGTCAGGTCGCCGCCGAGCAGGTAGATCAGGGCCGCGCCGTAGACGAACGAGGTGAGTTCCTGCAACGCGCCGCCGGACTTGCCGCCGGTGGAGCTGATGCGTTCGTCGGGCAGATCGTTATGGTGCACGATCGCGTAGAACGAGCTGCGCACGCGTGGATCGAGGTTGCGCGCACCGTATTCCTTGATGCCGTTCGTGTCGCGGATCTGGCCGAGTTCCGCCTGGAGCCTGCCGATGAACGTTTCGCAGCCTGCGAACGCCTTGCGCGTCTCCATGGGATTGCTGCGCGCGTTGCGTGTCCAATCGTCGAGCTTCGACATGATGCGGCCCAACGAGGATTTGAACTGCCGGTCGATCGGGTGGAAGTCCACGTGGAGCGAGAGCCTGCCGCCGCGGGGGCCGAACTGTTGGCCTTTGAGCATGCCGTTGATGCGGTCGAGCTGCTCCCTGACGTTCTCCTCGTCGGTGTTGACGCGCGGTTGAGCTGTTGGAAGCTCATATACAGCTTTTCGACGCTGTTCGCATACTCCTCGTCGGTCGCGGCGCGGGTGACGAGCATGTTGAGGTTCTTGAGCTCGTCAAGGAAATACGGATAGTCCTCCACGCTCGCCATGACGGTGTCGCCCTCCGTGGAATGGTGCTTCAGATAGTCGCCCATGGCGCGTTCCGTGTCGGCGCGCAATTGGACGGCACGCTCGTCGATCTGCTGGAGTCTCGCACGCACGGTGTTGCCGATTCTGCGCAGCACGCGCACGTCGAACGGCGCCGTCCCCTCACGGTCGAAACCGCCGGCGATGCGCTGCGGCCGTTCCTGCGGACGCGACGTGTCGAAACAGGTCTCATACGTGTCGGCCAGCAGATTCGACACCATGTCGGACAATGCGGCATCGTCGAAATCGGAGTCGCCATGCATGTCGAGCCATGCCTGTTCGGCCTGGACGGCATGCTGCGCGTTTTCCAATTCCGCTTCGGCACGGTACCTGTTCTTGCCCTCGTCGTCCTTCTGCCGTAGCAGCTGTTTCAACTCGTCCTGCAATTGTGCCAGTTCCGGATCGCTTTCGATCCGTTCGATCTGCAGACGGATCCGTTCCGCCTTCGTCTCGAGCCCGTCCACGTCGATCTTGCCCCATGGCAGATCCGCGACGGTCAATGCGAGCTCATGCTCGTCCTGCAGCAGAGTCATGGCGTTGGCCATCTGCCTGCCGCGGCGGTCGGCGTCCTCCACGCCCGTTCCGCCCCGTCAAGCTGGCGTTCCAATTCGGCCAGATACCGTTCGTTCACGAAGCCGATGACCTGACGCAGGCCTTTGACGCCATGGAATCCACGGTCGCCGGATTTGATCTGCCCGTCGACCTGCACCTGCCGTTCGGCCCGGTCCATGTCGTCGATCGCCTCCACGCAACGCGCGTCGAACCGTTGCGACGCGGTCTGCTCCTTCAACCATCCGACGAACGGCGAATCCTCCTTGTACCGCAGCTTCGACGACATCCACCCCTCGTTGCAGGCCGAATCGTATTGCGCGTCGGTATCGACGAAACGCCAGGCACGCCGCGTCATACGCGTCGGATCGATCGCGCTGACCTTCGCGGCGAACCCCTGCTCATGCCGCTTGTCCACGAGAATGGTCTGCGCGATGGGCGCGTACGTGACGTCCATCGCCAGACGCCATTGCTCGTCCCCCTCGTCCACGTCCATCAGTTCGGCCACGTACGGCAGTTCCGTCTCGTCCAAGCCAGTCGCCCGTGCGATGAGCGTGCGCGCATGGTCCATGTCGTCGCTGATGCGCGTCCTGTGTTCGATCTTGCGCCGGTAATCCTGCCTCAACAGGTCGCGTTCGCCCTGCCGGGCGTGACGTTCCACCACCATCCGCTGGTATTCGGATCGCGCGTCTTCCAAACGCTTGTCGTACGTATCGAGCGACAAGGCGAGCGCGGCGCATTTGGCGTTCCATGTCTGCTCGTCGGCGGGGAGTCTGCCTTCGACGCGTTCGAACCGTTCGGCGATGGCGTGCCGTTGTCTGCGCGCCTCGTCGGCGTCCTGGCGTGCGCGTTCGAAGTCCTTGCCGAGTCGCTGCAGGCTGCCGCCGTCGATGCCGTTCATGCGTTCTTTGACGGCTTCGATTTGCGTGTCGAGTTCGTCGATGCGCTGCTGAGACCGGTCGATGGCGTCCTGGGATTCCTTGGCTTTGCGTTGCGCCGATGGCAGTCCGGCGCGTACTTCGCTGGCCATGCGCGACCATGTCCATGCGGCGAGCGTCGTCTCGCCTTGCTCGCGGTCGGGGTCGATGGGCGTGTATTCGCGGCGTTCGCTGGCTTGTTTGGCGTATTCGCCGTAGCGGGCTTGTATGTCCTGCAGGATGGCGACGCGTTCCATTTTGTCTTCCATGCTGTGGAAGTTCTCGCTGAACCGGTTGTAGTCGTCGACGGTTTCGCGGGCGAGCCGGATGGATTCGGGCACGTCGAGCACACCCTGTTTGAAGATGTCGTCGAGTTTGGAGGGCGCGTCGGCGGATTGGATCTTGTGCAGGAGCCTGCATGCTTCGGCGCTTAGGCCCATGTCCTGCCAGATGGAGGCGTGGAACGCCTGCGCGTTGACGTGCGTCGTGCATCCTGGGTAGGTCTGTTCCATCAGTCCTCGCGTGAATGACGTGTCGCGGTGCCGGTCCATGAGGCGCGGGTCGATGGTCTGGTTCCAGGTGACGTATTGGCGGCGCAGTCCGTCCGGCCCGTCGCCTGCGGTCAGGTAGAGGAATTTTGCGCAGGACAACAGTCCGCCGTCGCTGCGGTTCGCGTATGTGTCGACGATCGCGCCCCAGATGTTCTGCGGGGTGCCGTCCGCGTCCCTGCCGCGCAGGAAGATCGGGGTCTCACCGTTTTCGCCGTCGCTGATGCCGATCATGCCGCGCAGGTACGTGTAGTCGTTGCGTTCCGAACGTCCCGAATTCGACGCCTTATTGTAGGGGGTGCCGGATGGGTAGAGCAGCGAGATCTGCGCGTCGACGAGCGTGGATTTGCCCGATTCGCTCGCGCGGCGAGCAGGGTCACCGGCATCGCATCGTCCATGGACGGGCGGAATACGTGGTAGCCGCCGTAGGAGCCCCAGTTGACGATCTGCCGGCTTTGCAGCATCCAACGGTCGGAAACGATTTTCATACCGTCTTCCATCAGTGTTTCCCCCCATCAAAAGCGTCATCGGCCGAATCGAAATCGAACGCGTCCTGCTCGACGCCGGACGAAACCGTCCCGGTCGAATCGGAAGTATCGCCACCATCCGCGCCGATGGACGAATCGTCATAACCATCGCCATCCGCGTCTTTCATACCATCGCCGTCCGTATCATCGGAGCCGAGCCACCGGTCGGCGAGCTTCTGGTCGAGCACCATCGGCACCAATGGCGTGAGCACGTACATGTTCTCGTCCCCCGTTTCCGCGAGATACCCGTAGGTGCGCATGCGCGAGATGACGGACGTGATCTTCTTCGCCGTGCCCTCCTCGTCGTTGCTGGCCGTGAGGAAGCCCGCTCCCGTGGCGAGCAGCGCGCGGATGTCGTCGAAGCTGATGAGCCAGTCGCCCGGCTTCGTCTTCTGGTTCTCGTACTCCAGCACCTTGATGCGCAGGGCCGCGAGCGTGGCGGCCTCCTCGCGGGTGAGGCTCACACGCGTCTTCAACGAGCGGATGTTCGTCTCCGCGTCCGTGACCGGCGACGCGTACATGATCCGGTATTTCGTGTTGTCGACCAGTCTGAGCATGTCGTTGTTCAACGACCGTTCCACGGCCTCACGGTACTGGCACGCCCTGTCGTACAGGCTGCCGTCGATGTAGCGTTCGCGTTTCAGCGCGATCGCGGCCATACGCGCCTCAAGAGGCATGTCTCCCGTATCCCCGTCGAACAATGCCGGCCTGTCCCTCGTCATATCCGGCCCTTCGGACGGCATGCCGGATTCCGGGCCTGTCTCCTCTTCGATGCCGACGCCAGTGTCGAATCCGTCGGTGTTGTCCGTCATGCTCATCCCTCCTCGATGATCTCGTCAAGCGCCGCCTCGGTGGTGAGGATCGGCCTGGTGCGCCACACGCGCTCGCCTCCGTCGATGGATACGCAATGCCATGCCACGGTTGCCGGTCCGTCCTGCGTGCGTAGGGCGCTTAGGAAGCCGATCAGCTCGCTTTCGCGCCGTTCCTCCCGGGGCAGCCGGTTGAAGCTCGCCGCGAAATCCACGAACCTGCCGTCCGCCGTTTTGACCGGATCGCGCCTGATGAGTCCGATCATGTGCGTCAGCCGCGGGCCGCACATCTCGACCATGGCCTTCAGGTCCGGCGCGTCGACGTTCGTCGAAGCGCGTCGTCCAATCCGGCCGTGGCCGCGCGCGCCATCGATTTCGCGGGCCTGGACGGCAATGCCTGGAATTGCGCCGTGCCGGCGTCCGTACGGTATGGGCGTTCGTCCGAGCCGGGGTGCGTCTTCGCGTCGTCGCTGGCCCGCACGAACAGTCTGTGGAGCTTGTCGAGCATGGTGCGGTAATGCGTGTCGGTCTGCTGGCGCACCAGACGGCTCACCGCCTCGTCGGATATGCGGATCTGCCGGCGCACGTCCTCGATGCCCTCGTAGATGCGTTTGAGTTCGGCGCGTACCTGGGCGAGCAGGATGCCGGGCTCGCCCTCGAGATACGGGTTCTGGGCGATGTCTCGCACCGCCTCGTCGATTTCGCGGCGTCCCTCGTCAGTGACGATCACCTGGAACGCGTCCTCGAAACGCCGGCCGCTGTCGGATTCGTGGAACGACCTGTGGTATTCGTCATGGTAGGTGCCGAGCGCCTGCTCCACGCTGATGGAGCCCGACTGCATGCTTCGGCGCAGATTGTCGCCGTTGTCGCGTTCCTCGAGCGCCAGTTCGCGCAGGTCGATCGGCACGCCGCGCAGCGTGTTGTGGATGACGCCGATGATGTCGCCCACCTGTTGGGAGGTGAGCTTGTCCAACGTGTCGCTGTGCTTCAATTCGTCGATCTGCTTTTGCCGCTCCTCGATGTCGCGTTCGAGCAGGCGGATGCGTTCGCGGGGGTCGGCGGTCAGCTGCATGCGCGCATGCTCGATCTCCATGATGATGCTGTTGGCCTGCGCGCCGGACAGCGCTTTCGTGGTGTCCTCGAGCCGGTCGAGCGCCTCGATCGCACGGTGGGCGCGCGCGTGAGACGGTACAGGTAGCGGTGCGATGCGACGTCGAGCGAATTGGCGAGCCAAGCGTAGTCGCCCTCGCCTTCCTTCGTCAGCTGCTGCAGGATCGTGTGCGCGGCTTCCGCGGACGTCTGCCCTTCCTTGGGCGTGTAATCGCCCGTTTCCGCAAGTCGGGTCAGACTGCGGGAGAACCGTTCCTCGACGATCTCGCGTGGCAGCTCGCCGGTGAGCGGGTCGAACGTGGAGCGCAGCAGCGCGACGTACAGCATGGAATTGCCGCGCAGCAGCAATCGCAGCACCCCGGTCTCATACACGGGCCGGAGCCGTTCCATTTCCCGTCTTACATCCGCCAACGGCGTCCCGTCCTTCCCTTAGCCACAAGTTTCCCGATGCGCATCCATTGTAAGATAGCATGTCCGTTTTCCCGTGATCGCGGCGGGGAAAACCGTCCGGCGCGAACGTCATTTGAAGATGACGTAGCGGCACAGCAGGAAGCCCCAGACCGCCCTGCATGCCCATGGTGACGATCTTGACCGCCATGGTGGGCCAGCCGAGCAGTCCGGGGATCCAGGCCATCATCAGGTTGGAGAACAGCAGGTTCCAGCAGTACATGGCCACGAACATGGCTATCGACGCGCGTAGTTCGACGAGGATTTGAATGTGACGTTGCGGTTCATGACGTAGTTGAATGAGCCGGAGCAGAAGACGGCCACGGCATTCGCCAGACGGAACGGCAGGCCGGCCAGCTGAAGCACGGCGAACACGCCGAATTCCACGAAGGTCTGCATGGCCGAAACGCCGCCATAGCTGAACAATTGTCTGACGATGCCGTTTTTCGGTTTTCCGTCCGTCGGCATGCGGTCTCCTCCCGGTCGTCTCAAACGCTACGGCTGGAAAGCATAGTCACACATGTGGCTACGGACGCGCCGGAGGCGTTTCGGCCCGGCGGAATGAAAAAACGGAAGGACGCCCCTTCCGGAGTTTCCGGAAGAGGCGTCCCCCACGTTTTTCGGATCGTGTCCGCTCAGATGCTCATCGCCATGAGCTGGGCCGCATACTCCTCCACAAGCTCGCTGTCGCGCTCCGTCCAGGAATGGCTGGCGGAATCGTCCGGCACGAAAGTGGTGTCGATGTCGATGTTCTCGTTCATTTCCTTAATACCTCCGTTCGTCCCACTTGCCCCCGGCGACATTGCCGACTTTCATGGAACAGGCAAAAGTCTGGACCATAAACGCGTTCGATGCAAGAGCGTGTTCACATCGTGGTCAAACGTTTTTTCCTCCACGAGTACATGCCGTGTCTCCGGCGTGAAGACGATACGATGGAGGCATCCCTGCCACCAACCAAAGGAGGACGATGATGAGCGACGAACGCAATGAGGCCGAACCGATCGAACTGGGATACATCGAGGACCTCGGGGACATGATTTCCGTTCAGGAGGGGTCCACCGTGTCCCGCACCGTCATGCAGAGGCCGGAGCAACGTGGTGCTGTTCTCCTTCGACACGGGCGAGGAGCTCAGCGAGCATACGGCCGCGATGCCGGTGTTCGTGCAGACGCTGAAGGGACGGCTTAAGGTGACGGGCAACGGCAGGACCGTGGAGCTTGTTCCGGGAGGCCTGGCCTACTTTCCCACCCGCATCCCGCACGCGATATACACCGAGGAGCCGTCCGTCATGATGCTGACGATGGTCACGCCGGCACGCGACAACATCGGCGACTGAAAAACAAGACCGCCGGCATCGGATTCCATTGGATTCGACGGTGCCGGCGACTGCCGGAAATACAAGAAAAGCTCCCTCCCGGGAGCTTTCGTTTTGTGGAGCGGACAACGGGACTCGGACCCGCGGTCTCAACCTTGGCAAGGTTGCGCTTTACCAACTAAGCTATGTCCGCATGTTTTCCACCTTGGTGGGCAACGAGTTGAAAATATACAGGAGCGTCCGCCATCGCGCAAGCCCGGCGTGTCGCGTTTTTGCGCGCCGGACTCGCGGCAGCTCCGCACGACGGTCAGACATAGTCGTACGGCATGCGCTTTTTTACGCGCCAGAACACGATAAGCGCGATGCCGAAGAGCAGCGCGTAGAAGCCACGGTCCGTCCACAATCCGTAGACCGCGCAATACAACACCAACGCGCGTAACGTATAGAACACGATCCTGCGCATGCCGGAACGCTCCCTGGTCTCCACCGTCATGCGCGTGAAACCGCCGCCCAACGTGCGGCCGGCGCGCCTCCACGGAATGATCCCTTCGAACAGGACGAACATGACGATGGTGGCCACGGCGGAGACGGCCGCATTGACGTTGTTCGCGCGGTTCACATCGAACAGCACGCCAACCAGATAGATAAGCGCCGTGACGGACAGCGACGCCGTTTCGACAAGGAACAGGTCGATCGCGAGCGCACGCAGCGGCGCACGAAGCCTGGCTCGGTGGTGATGGCGTCTTCATCGATGCGCTGTTGGGGTAGGAAGTGGGTGACAATGCTTCCCATGGCGTAGCCGAGTATGCCGCCGAGGGTGTTTGGTGATGAGGTCGTCGACGCGAATAGGCGGTAGGCGCATGGGGTAGATGCCCCAGATGCCGGTCAGCTGGGTGGTTTTCGATGAGCAGCGAGGTGAGGAACATGGCCGGCAACGCCGTGGCGAATTTCCAGCGGAAGACGCGTTTCATGAAGTAGCCGAGCGGTAGGAAGAACACGACGTTCATGGCCAGTTGCATGACGCCTGCGATGCCGTCGGTTCGGATGTCGTGGATGAATTCGAATGGGTTGAGTTGTGGCCTGAGATGGTGGGCGGCGCAGTAGGTGGCCGGGTTTTCTGGCATTGGGTACATGGTGAAGCATGCGAGCGCGATGAGGTAGAGCACCACGAGATATGCGGTCAGTGCGGAGGTGAAGCGTAGCCGGTTGTCGCGGTGGTAGAGCAGTGCGAGCACGGGCAGGGTGAGTAGGAGTGAGAGGAATGGCCAGATTGCGATGGCGAGCGCGAATGGCTTGCTGAAGTAGAGGACGTATGACATGGCCGGTTTCCTTTGCTGGGCGTGTGGGATGCGCGTGGTGTGTGCGTGGGTTTCGTTTCCGTTGTTGGTTCAACGGTAGTACGGCTGGTCGTGTCCGTGGCATCGTCCGTCGTATTCATTCCTTGGCGTAAATGTTGGGGTGACTCATCCTCTGGTATGAGATGGCCCGGCGTGTTTCTTCGTGTCTTTTTCCTCTTGCTTTTCCGTTGGATTGCTTGGCGTCTGATCCGCGCGGAACCGATTTCGGACATCGTCTTCGCCGTCACCGCGGGAATCCTGTTCATGGCGTTCACGCCGAAACTGCTCAGCGAATAACGGAAGCTCCCGCCTTCCACGCGGAAGCGTGAAAGGCGGGAGCTCTTATGGGAAGACTAAGGCGGATTTTAAATCCGAGGAATAGTCACCTTTTTGGCACCGGTCATGTAATGCCAGAGATCTTCCGTCCCCGGAATAAGGTCATGCAGAACGCCTGATGTTTTTCGACCGCTACGCTCGGTGTGCCCGGCACCGGATGGTCATCTGTTGAAGACGCGAAATCGAGTCCGATGATCCACGCATCGGCACTCTCCGCGGCACCAATCGCCTTCATTCCAGGATATTCAGCGAGAACGAGATTGATGGCATCGGTCAATATCATCTGACCCTCCTTGCAGCATTCCAGTACTGATTCGTCGGATTCGGCTTTATACGCTTTATACGCGTCAAAACGTCACCGTCCATGTTCAAATACCATGAGTCGTTTGCCGATCTCGTTTGCGGAGCGGGGGAATCATTCCGCCTGTTTGACGCGTTCCATCGTAGTATCCGTTGAAGGGCGTTCTTGTTGGTCTTGGTATCCATTCCTCTTATCACGTTTCCGCTGTATGCTTTAGGGAAAGCTGTTATATGGGAGGATCATGCGGACCACGAAAAGCAAGAAACCCATCACCGTCGCATCGGTATGCGTCGCCGCCGTGGCATGCGCTGTCGGCGCGTACCGGTTCGTCTACCTGCCACTCCGGCCTGCCGATGTCAGTCATGCTCGGATCAGCATCAACGCGACGGGCAAGTTCGACGAATCCCAGATCGACGGCGCGGTGAAGGCGGACCTTGCCAGGCTGAAATCCTGGAACGGTTGCCGCGTGGATGCCGTCCGATATGACGCAAAGCGTTCGGCCGCGCTGCTTGCAGCCGAACACGACGTCACGGCTTCCGGTGGCAGTTCTTCGATTTCCGCGGCCATTGACGAATACGGGATGGACAATGTGATTTACCTCTCCAATGACATCTCCTGCCATGCCGGCTCGCAGAACTCGTCCCAAGATGGCTGGGGAAGCTGGTACGCGTGGAATCCCGGTTCCGCGCGGGCGGAACACGGCTGGATTTTCATCGACGAGGGATATTAAAAAGTTCAACGGAATACCGTGCACCATGCCATGATGTTGAAACCATATGATGACGATTGGCTTTTAGTACAGCATTGATAAAAAGCGGGCCTACGCGTCCTGATCACGCGGAACGCAAACCCGCTTTCGATGGCATAGTCATCGCTTGGCTTATCTGGCTACTTGGTCGAGGAACCACTCATCATGACTGGCCGATTTTCCATCCGTTGCGTTCGCGAGCGTATGTGCTTTGCACGGATTGATGCCGCTATACCCGTGCGGATCTGCAGTCGTGCGACTCCGGCCAATCAGTCAAGGATGATGCCGGCTTCACTCATCTGCCGACGGGCTGCGATACCGAGTTCCTCACTGACCGGTTCGGTCAGGTTCTCGATGACATGCACTTCGAAACCCAGCTTCTTCGCGTCGAGAGCGGTCTCCTTGACGCAATGCGATTCGGCCAGTCCGACCACATCGACCCGTGTGATGCCCGCGGTCTTCAACCCGTTGGCGAGTGTCCTGCCCGCGGCCATGGCGGTGGAGACTTCCTCACGGGTGGGAATGCGGTCGGTGTTGTCCTCAAAGCCTTCGAAGCCGGAATATGAGGGGGAATACTGGCCCTTCTTGAAATGATGTTCGATGTTCAATGCGGCGATGGCGGGATGCAGTTCGGCATTGGCGGTTCCGGCCTTGCCGTGCACCGGCCAGGTATCCACGAAATCAGGATGTTCGGACCAGTGGGTTCCCGGCTCGATATGCCAGTCCTGCGTGGTCGCGATATATGCGTATTCGCTCCGGTGCTCGTTCACATAATCCGCGATACGTTCGGCGACCGCCATTGCCTCCCTGCACGCCCAGTTCGCCTCCTTCGCAGACGTCGGCTGCACATCCACCACAATCAAAGCCTTTGCCATGCTTCTTCCCTCCTGAAAGGTTCCGAAACCACTGTAGCGAATCGATCACGTGATTGGATAATTCGTTTCATCCACAACGTCGTCGTGATATATGCGCCTTTCCCCACGGCCCATCCTATAATCTGAAGAGACGATGGCACGTAGGAAAATATGAGACCGGTGGAGCCGTTGCGCGTATCGAGCTATGCCACCGGTCTGTAGGTCGGTTCTGCCGGATATGGAAGTGTGGTTTTGTTAAAAAGCATGGATGATCTGATTGTGTCGGGGCTGCGCATCGATTGGAATATGCTGACTGATTCATACGTCAGTCGAATTCCCTCATTGCGTTCGATTGACGAACTTGAATTCCACAAGAATGTCACCTTTCTGGTAGGCGAGAACGGTAGCGGCAAATCAACCTTGCTGGAAGGCATCGCCGTCGCCTGCGGCTTCAACGCGGAAGGCGGCACGCGCAACTACCGTTTCAGCACATACGATGACACGTCGGATCTCGCCAAGGCGATGATGATATACCGGCAGTATGCGATCGGCCCATCAAGCTTCTTCCTGCGTGCGGAAAGTTTTTTCACGCTGGCGACACAGCTCGTGAATACAGTCGCGGATATGGCGACATGTCCCGTTTGCACGAGATGTCGCATGGCGAAGGATTCCTGGAGATACTCCTGTCCCACACGGGAAAGGGTCTCTATCTTATGGACGAACCCGAATCCGCGCTCTCGACACAGCGGCAATTGACTCTGCTGGAGCACATGTACCGAATGGCAAACGACGGATCGCAATTCATCATCGCAACCCATTCGCCGATTCTGCTCGGTCTGCCGGATGCGGAAATCCTGTCATTCGACGAAAACGGCGTCCATCCCTGCGATTATGAGGATACGGACAGCTATCAAATCACCAGGGTCTTCATCAACCACCGCGAATCACTGCTCCGGCATCTGCTTGGAAATGAAACGTGAGATGAGGTGAAACGGTTGCGGGTGTTCGCTATGATGTTCGATTGGCGTTTGAAGGAACACGAAAGACTAGAGGTATCACGGCATGGCGATTGAGGCGCAGGGACTTGAGATTCAGATCGGCGCGCGCACGTTGCTGCATCCCACCAACTTCCACGTTGCCAAGGGAGACAAGATCGGTCTGGTCGGCCGCAACGGCGCCGGCAAGACCACGCTGACCCGTGTGATCACCGGCGATATGCTGCCGACCGCCGGCAAGGTACGTGTCTCCGGCAAACTCGGCTATCTGCCACAGGACACGCATGCCGCAGACCCGGAGCAGACCGCACTGGACCGCATGATGAGCGCGCGCGACATCGCTTCGATCATCAAACGCATACGCAAGGCCGAAAAGGAAATGACCGATCCGGATCCGGATGTCATGACCAAGGCGATGAACCGCTACGACAAGGCCATGCAGGATTTCGAAAAGGCCGGCGGCTATGCCGCACAGTCCGAAGCGACCGCCATGGCGGCCAGTCTCGGCCTGCCACAGGAAGTGATGGGCCAGCAGCTGGGTACGCTTTCCGGCGGTCAACGCCGTCGTATCGAACTGGCCCGCATCCTGTTCTCCGACGCGGACACGCTGATCCTTGACGAGCCGACCAACCATTTGGACGCGGATTCCATCGAATGGCTGCGCGGCTATCTGAAAAAATACGAGGGCGGTTTCCTGGTCATCTCCCACTCCACCGAACTGCTTGACGAAGTGGTGAACAAGGTCTGGCATTTGGATGCGCAGCTCGGTCAGATCGACATGTATTCTCTCGGTTGGAAGGCATACCTGCACCAGCGCGTGGTCGACGAGGAACGTCGCCGCCGCGAACGCGAGGTCGCCGAGAAGAAGGCCGAACGTCTGATGCAGCAGGGCATCCGTCTGCACGCGAAGGCCACCAAGGCCGTGGCCGCGCAGAACATGATGCGTCGCGCGGAGAAACTGCTGGAGAACACGTCCGAGGCGCAGAAGAAGGAGAAGGTTGCTGACATCCGCTTCCCGGAACCGGCGCCCTGCGGCCGCACGCCGATCATGGCAAAGGACATCTCCAAGGCCTACGGTTCGAACATCGTGTTCGCCGGCGTGAACCTGGCCATCGACAAGGGCTCCCGCGTGGTCATCCTCGGATACAACGGCGCTGGCAAGACCACCACCCTGCGTCTGCTCGCCCACCTGGAGGATCCCGACACCGGTTCCGTGGAGTACGGGCACGGCTGCAAGATCGGCTATTTCGCCCAGGAGCACGACACATTGGACCTTGACGCCACCGTGTTGCAGAATCTGATTCACGTGGCACCGGAACTTGACGACACGCAGGCTCGTTCCATCCTGGGCTCGTTCCTGTTCTCCGGCGATGACGCGCTGAAACCGGCACGAGTGCTTTCCGGCGGCGAGAAGACCCGTCTGGCGTTGGCCACGCTGGTGACGAGCCGCGCGAACGTGCTACTGCTCGACGAGCCGACCAACAACCTTGATCCGGCGTCCCGTGACGAGATTCTGAAGGCCATCGCCAAATACGAGGGCGCGATCGTGCTGGTCACCCACGACGAGGGCGCGGTCGAGGCGTGAATCCGGAACGCGTGCTGCTCATGCCCGACGGCGACGAGGACCTGTGGAACGACTCCTACCTGGATCTGGTGGCCGAGGAATAATCCCACTTCCACCATTTCCGACACGCATATGGGAAAGCCGGACGAATCAGATCGTCCGGGCTTTCCCATATTGAACGGTTCCTGTTACGCGGGAACCGGTTACGCGTGCACGTGTTTGGCGCTGTAGATGTCCGGCTCGACGTAGATCTCGAAATTGTACCAGGCAACGCGGTGCGCACGGCCTTCTCGATCTTGTCGACGGTTTCCACGTCATAGTCGCGGTCGAGCTTGCTGGTCTGCACTTTGACGCACAGGAGGATGTCGTCCTCCGACATGTGCACGGTCTGCATGTTCAGCAATCGTTCGACGCCCGGCGTGGTGGTAACCGCCTCGACGATCTTCCCGCGCGATCGGAATCCACGGCCTCGCCGATGAGCAGCGAACCGGATTTGAACGCGAGAAACAGCGAACCGACGATCAGCACCAGACCGACCATGAGACCACCCAACGCATCAAAAATCTCATCGTCGAGCAGAATCGCAAGACCAATGCCGAGACCTGCGAACGCCAAACCGATCAAAGCGAGCGTATCCTCCATGATCACCGAAGCCAGTTCGGCGGACTTGGTGCGTCTCCAGAAACGGAACACGCCCATATGCTTCGTGTTCGTGCGTTCCATACGCTCGTTGGCTTCCTTGATGCTCTGGTGCAGGCCGAATCCTTCCAGGCATGCGCTGATGACGACCACGATGAACGCGACAAGCAGTTCCATCCTGTTCACGTCACGCAATGCCGGATCGGCGCTGATCGCGACAAGCTTCTTCACCGCTTCGGACGTCGAGAAGAAACCGCCGACGAAGAACAGCAGCGTGGCCACGACGAACGAAGCAAGATATTTGGCGCGATACAGGCCGAACGGATGGTCGCCGTCCGTCTTGCGCTTGGAGAAACGTCCACCCACCATCAATACGATTTCGTTGGAGCAATCCGCGATGGAATGTACCGACTCGGAAAGCATGGCGGACGATCCGGTGAAGAACGCCGCGAGCAGCTTCGCGATGGCGACACCGATGTTCGCACCCAACGCCGCCTTGACGGCCGCGCCTGATGTTCGGCTTCCCGCACCTCCCCCATGTTGTTCGTGGTCGTACTGTCGCCTGCGGGATCGCGCGATTCGCTCATTGCCTTCCATTCTCGAATGTGTAACGGATAACATCATCCATTCAAGCACGAATACTGGCCGAGAAGCCGTGTGCGCCCATGTTTCGGGACGTGCGTGTAACCTTCACTAGGTATTTGTCGCTTTCCCAAAAAAAGGAGTATTCAATGGCATACTCGCATAACGCGCCGTTCCGCGCGACGTGGTCGGCTCCTATCTCCGCCCGGCCGAGCTCAAGGCCGCACGTGAGGATTTCGCCGCCGGCAAAATCGATGCCGCAGCGCTCAAGGCGGTCGAGGACAAGGCCATCACCGAACTCGTCGCCAAGCAGAAGGCCGCCGGCCTGCATGTGATCACCGACGGCGAATTCCGCCGCGGCTGGTGGCATTTCGACTTCATGTGGGGCTTCAACGGCGTGGACCATGCCGCCGCAGCCCACCGCGTCGCCTTCCACGACGAGGTGACCCCGGCCGACACCGCCACCGTGACCGGAAGGATCTCCGGCGAGAACCATCCGTTCGTCGAACATTTCAAGTTCGTCAAGCAGTTCGAGGACGAGAACACCGTGGCCCGCCAGACCATGCCCTCCCCCGCGCAGACCCGCTTCGTGCTCACCGGCAACGCGGCCGCCTACCCGTATGACGAGTTCTACAAGAACGACGACGAGCTGACCGCCGACATCGTCGCCGCCTACCGCCAGGTCATCGCCGACCTGTATGCCGCCGGCTGCCGCAACGTGCAGTTCGACGACTGCACCTGGACCCGCCTGTGCGATGCGAGCGTACGCGAACGTCTCGGCTGGAGCGACGAGGACGCGCTACGCCTGCAGCAGGAGAACCTCGACGTCATCAACGCCGTGATCGCCGACCAGCCGGACGACCTGGTCATCAACACCCACGTGTGCCGCGGCAACTTCCACTCCACCTGGCTTCCTCCGGAGGCTACGCGCCGGTCGCGGCCAAACTGTTCGGCGAGGAGAACGTGGACGCCTACTACCTCGAGTTCGACGACGACCGTTCCGGCGATTTCGCGCCGCTCGCCGAAGTCTCCGGCGACAAGAAGGTCGTGCTCGGCCTGATCACCTCCAAGAAGCCCGACCTTGAGGATCCGGACACCATCAAGGCCCGCATCCAGGAAGCCGCCCAGTACATTCCGCTCGACCGCCTGTGCCTGTCCACCCAGTGCGGCTTCGCCTCCACCCAGGAAGGCAACAAGCTCACCGAAGACCAGCAGTGGGCCAAGATCGCACTCGTCCAATCCATCGCCAAGGACGTGTGGGGCGAGTAAACACAGCACGCCATCCACAATCAGCTATAAGGAAGGGCTATCCGTCTTGTTCGGCGGATAGCCCTTTGTTTGTTTGCCGGCGTTTTTTAACGGGCAGGTCAGCCCTTCACAGCCTCATCGATGCAACGAATCGCGTTCAACGTACGCGGATAGCCGATATACGGCATGCACTGCGAGACCACCGCAATCAGAAACGCCTTCTCATTGCCGACGGCCATATTCGCCTTCGCATGCGCCGTAAGCTGCGGTTCGCAACCACCCTGCGCGGCCAGGAAACACAACGTGACCATTTCGCGCTCGCGGGTGCTAAGCCCTCCTCGCGTGTAATAGTCGCCGAAGCAGTTGTCGGCGAGCCATTTGTTGATGTGACGGGTCTCGTCCGGACCGGATTGAGCGAATCCGCGCAGGTTCTCGCCGAAGATCTCGACCTGCTTGTCCTCTCCGGCCTGCGCGCGGGTCTCCGACGTGGTCGTGCCCTGCGGCTCCAGCGGCAGATGCACGTTCGCGGCTCCAAGGAAAACGTTGAGCTTCTTCAGGAACGGCAGGGTTCTCCCGAATCCGCAGTATGCGGTGGCTTGGTAGATCATCTCCTTGATGGCCACGGACGTCAGTCCCGTCTCATAGGCGACCGGCAGCATCATTTCGAACGCGTCGAGACCCTGGCAGCCGACCAGAGCCGCGAGGATCGCCAGGGAGCGGGTCTGGTCGTCCAGATCGGGGTGGTTGGCACCCGGTTCGTTTATCACTTCGTCATAGGCGAAATCGGAGAACAACTTGACGAATTCCGGGTCGGTCTGCGACAGCGTCCGATCGTTGTTCCAAAAGGCGTTCATCTTCCTATGCAGTTCCTCGAACATGTCGATATCCTTCCCTCACGCGGCTCAATTCGAGCCCAATGCCATCGTTTCAAATATCGTTGGGCACCACGAAATCAGACTTCGCTGACCCGCAGCAGCGACTTGACGGTACTGCGTTCGTCCATAGCGGCATACGCTTCCTGGATATCATCCAGTGTGTACTCGCCAGTGTATACGATACCGGGATTGATGTTGCCGTCCAGCACCTCCTTGAGCAGGCGCCGCATGTCATAAGTACGCACCGCGGCCGGGCCACCGCGTAGACCGACATTGCGGAAGAAGAGGCCGGGAATATCGGCTTCGACGTCGTGGGGCAGGCCCACCCGACCCACGATGGCCCCGGCACGGGCCACCTTCATGGCCGTGTCGTTCGACAAGGCCGATCCGACGCATTCGAGCACCGCGTCCGCGCCGTATCCATCGGTCATCTCCAGCACCTTGGCCACAGCCTCGTCGCCACGTTCCTCGACGAAATCGGTGGCACCGAATTTCTTCGCGATCTCCTGACGGTCGGTATGACGGCTCATGGAGATGATGCGCGTGGCACCCATAAGCTTGGCGGAAAGCACGGCGCACAAGCCGACCGCGCCATCGCCGAACACGACGGCCGTATCCCCCCGGCTTCACCTCGGCGCTGGCCGCGGCATGATAGCCGGTCGCCATCACATCGGACAGCGTCAGCAGCGAGGCGAGCATCTCATCGGAGAAGGTCTTGGCATCGCCGGGAACTACGACCAGAGTGCCTTCGGCTTCCGGAACACGCAAGTATTCGGCCTGACATCCCATACCGTCCTCATCGCCGAAATAGCCGCCATGCGGGCAGCTGGATTCGAAACCGGCCTTGCACACCGGGCATTTGCCGCAGCTGTATGGGAACGGAACGATCACAAAATCGCCCGGCTTGACGATGGTGACATCCTCCCCGACCGCTTCGACGACGCCGATGGCCTCATGGCCAGCCTGGCTGTCGACGGGTTTGCCACCATCGCGGTAGAACCACAGATCGGAGCCGCACACGCAGGCGCGCACCACGCGGATAATCGCATCGCCGCCGTCAACGATGCCCGGCTTCGGACGCTCCTCGCAGGCCATCTGCTTGATGCCCTTATAAATCGCCGCTTTCATGGATTTCCTCCTCTTATTTGTGGGATTGCTGTTTCTTGACGTTGTCGATGACGTCCTTGTTTTCCTCCAGGATGCGGTTGGCCTCATCCTCATGACCGTCGGCAATGGCTCGCCAGTACAGCGATTTGAGCGACACATACGCCTGTTGGATGCGCAGGGCTTCCGCTTTCGCGGCCAGACGCAGCGATTGCGCGTCGAGCAGTTCGATCTGCCGTCGGGCGCCTTCCGGACCGTCGAAACGGTTCTTCAGGTATTCGCGCATCGATTCAAGCGGCATGCCCGTCGCCGCCAGGCATGCGATGGTGGTCAGCGATTCGATGTCCTTGTCCGAATAGACTCGGTGGCTTGAACTCGGATCGCGGGCGATCGGATCGATGATGCCGATCTGCTCGTAATAACGCAACGTCGATTCGGGCAGTCCGGAAATCATGGACGCCTCACGGATCGAATGCCAGGTGGTCGTCGTATTGCTCATACCCCGCACTCTAAAAACTTAAAGTGCTCGAAGTCCATATTCCGGCGTGTCGTATTGGTCCGACGTCAAACGGCATTGAGCGGGCAATGGAAGAGCCGGTATCCGAAAAGTGGATCTGTCGCACGACTCCATTTTCATGTCCTTTTCGGCAATCGTGCGGCTTTTTCGTCCGTCTGTATGGGAACCGACGGACGAAAAGCCCACGCATGCTCAGGCGGCGGTGATCAGCTCCGAGGAATCCATGTCGAAATCGGCCATCGCATAGGAATGGATGGCGGGATCCTCATACGTGCTCATATAGTAGGTGTTGGTCTTGGACGAATAGCCGCTGGTGAACAGCGTGCGTTCGAACTGGCCGTTGCCCATCTTGGCCATGCCATCCACCATCTGCACGGAACCAAGGGTGTGGAACAGGCGGGACACATTGGCCGCCTCACCCTCCTGCTGCGGATAGTGCGTGTTGGCGTAGGCCACTCGCACGAAACGCGACGGGGAGCTCACGTCGCCCGGAATGCCGTGCATGCTCACGCCGGCGCCCCAAGCGGACAGGGACGCCTTGCCCCACGTGGCCGGCTCGGCCATCTCGTTGCCGACGCACATGTAGTTGCGCAGATTCTCCATATGGAAGCCGACGTCGGCTGGTTGGTCAGCACGTCTACGTCGTCATGGTGCACATGCATGCCGTCCGCCATCTGTTCGACGACGATGCTGCGCTCGCTGTCGCCGATGATCCAATGCAGCAGCGACTCCTGCTGGCCGGGCACGATCTGGGAGACGAGGGTCACGTTCTTCAACGCCTCCTCGACTTCGTCGACGGAATCGAAATTGCGTGCCACCCACAGCGGGAATTCGAAGGTCGCGACGTTGTCGGTGCCTTCGACCGGCTCATGCACGAACTCCGCGTAGCCGGGGAAATTCAATCCCGCGATGGCCAGACCATGCTCGTTGGCGCAGTCGAAATACATCGGACGGTCGGCCATGACCACGCCCACGCCGATCACCGCGTTCGGCGTGGCCTTGCCGCTCGCGCCGAACACGTTGTCGTAGTGGTAGCCGCGTGGAGTGGCTAGGATGCTTTCGCCGTATGAGAAGCTCCAGTCGAGGTTGCGGCCGAAATACATGTTTCCCTCTTCGTCGGAGAAACGAACGCCAGTGCACATGATGGACTTCCTTCCTTTGTTTGATTGACCCGGTGCGTTCATCATACGCATGGACGGCTGGACGAACCACGGCTTCCGCCGACGGATAAACATAAAGGGTGGCCAAAAATGCCAAGAGTCGTTGAAAATGAAAAAATCCCCTTGTTTCCAAGGGGATTTTTCGAATGGCTCCTGCGACTGGGCTTGAACCAGTGACCGTCCGATTAACAGTCGGATGCTCTGCCAACTGAGCTACGCAGGAATGCGCTGTGCACAAGACATGAATTATACGCGGTAAAACGCAAAATGCAAATCCCGCGCGTGTCTCCCTTGCTGCGGCGGGACTACCGTCACATGCTGATCTTCGTCAACGGCATGGCGGAATCGATTGCGAAATCCGGTTCGGACGGTTTCACGCCGCTCTCCACCAGGTTCACGCCCAGCATGCCACCATAGCGCCATTATCGGTGCACAGTTTGATTTGCGGGATACGCACTTCGACGCCATGCTTGGCTCCGACCTCCAACAGTTTGGCGCGCAGTTGGGAGTTCGCGGAGAAGCCGCCGCCAACGATCAGGGTCTTCGAACCGTACTGCTCGCAACCGCGCATCGCCTTCTTGGCGAGCACCGTCGCGACGGAATCGGCCAACGACGCGCACACGTCGTCGATGGGAATCTCATTGCCTTCCGCCTGCTGTTGTTCGATCCAACGCGCCACGGCCGTCTTCACGCCGGAGAAACTGAAATCGTACGGATGCTGCTGCCCCGCCTTGCCTTGTGTAAGGCCCTGAGGCACTTTGATGGCATGTGGGTTGCCCAGCTGCGCGTGACGGTCGATGTGCGGGCCGCCGGGATACGGGAAACCAAGCAGACGCGCCACCTTGTCGAAGCATTCGCCGGCAGCGTCGTCGAGAGTGGTGCCGACCACGTCGATATGCCGCGCCACGTCTTCGACATGCAGCAGCGAAGTGTGCCCGCCCGACACAATCAACGCAAGCGTGTCCTTGGGGAACGGTCCGAACTGCAGCTGCGTCACCGCGATATGTCCGATGACGTGGTTGATGCCGTAGATCGGCTTGTTCGCGGCCCATGCCAACGATTTCGCGCCGGACACGCCGACCGCGAGACAGCCGGCGAGGCCGGGTCCCGCGGATACGGCGATCGCGTCGACGTCGGACAGCGTCATGTTCGCGTCGGCCAGAGCTTTGGAGACGCATGGCACGAACGCTTCGGCGTGCGCGCGAGAGGCGATTTCGGGAATCACGCCGCCGTAGCGGGCGTGCTCGTCCATGGAGGACGCGACCACGTTGGAAATGAGGGTGCGTCCCTGCACCACGGCCGCCGCCGTTTCGTCACAGGTCGATTCGATGCCGAGTACGATTGGTTCGCTCATTGCTGCTCCGTTGTGTGTGTTGCTGAAGTGTGCTCTGTATCCGCTGTTGCGCTGAAGCCGACGACGCGCGGCTCCAAGTCGAGGCTCATGGTGTACGCGTCGATGCCTTCTGGCTGGTAGTAGCGTTTGCGCAATCCCATCCGCGTGAAGCCGAACCTTTCGTACAACGCCAATGCCGGCACGTTGTCGACGCGGACTTCCAGAAGCATGCGTTTGGCGCCCTGCCGACGCGCCGAGACGATCAGTGTTTCGAGAAGCGCCGCCGCTATCCCCTGCCGTTGGTATGGTCTGCCGACGCCGATCGTCATGATCTCCGCGTCGTCGCCGTCGTACCAGTAGCCTGCGTAGCCTCGGACGACGGGATCCGCCGTCTGTACGGCATCGCCTTCAATGTCAAGCAGATACGTGCGTGCCAGAGCGTGGAATTCCTGCCGTACGGACTGTTCGCTCCACGCGCCGCGGCCGAACAGGTCCTTTTCCAATGCGGCGATCTGTCCGACGGCGGTGTCTTCCGGAATCTGGGAATGGTCGACGATCATGGGCGTGCCGTCACTCCGTTCGTTCGGCGCCGGCATGGTTGAGCACATGCTTGAGCGGGTTGGGCACTGACACGTCCGGACGACGCAGATATAACGGTTCGACGGGGGTCGGTTCTGCCAACGCCTGTTCGCTGGTGGTGAAGGCCGCGAATCGCGCCAATCCTTCCGCGCCTTCGTCGAGCAGAGCATGGTCGTCGACTTCGCCGAGGGAGGCAATCGCATTCCACGACTGCGCGTATTTGACCGCACCATGGCCGATGACGTCGACGACGTACGGCTTGCCCGTGTCGGCGAGCTTCGTAAGAACGTCATTGACGCGCATCGTGATGGAATCCGGATAGTCGATGTCCATGTCGATCAACGTTATGGGCGATTGTCCGACGCCGTCCGCAACGGTGCCGCCGTCATACAGCGCGAAATACAGTTGCCGGCGACGCGCGTCGTTGACGGCAAGCGTCAGATGGCGGCGATCGTCCGTAGCTTGAGTATGTGCCAGGCATTGCGGCGCGAGCACGTCCTGTCCGACCAGTTGCGCGCTGTGGCGAAGGCCAATGCCTTGGCCGCGACGATGCCGGCGCGCAGGCCGGTGAATGGCGCCGGTCCGACGCCGACGACGATGCGGGTGATGTCCGACGCCTGCAGTCCGGCCTGTTCGACGGCTTGCGCGATGTTCACCTGCAGTTTCTCGACATGGGTGCGCGAATCCGTTTCGACGATGGGTTCATGTCCGACCACGCCTACGGTCGAACCATATGAGGTGTCAATCACCAGTGTCTGCATATGCTTGAAAACTCCTTGTGCCAAACTGCCAACCACTGTACAACCGGCGCTGGAAGCCACGGCATGCGGTGCGGTCGGCCACGTCGGATGCGTCTTAGACAGGGTCAGCGTTTTCCCGCGGTGAAATCGAACGAATCCCAGGCAGCGCCCACCGGCACCAACGTCACCGTGCGTGCGCCCGCGCTGGTCAGCTCGCCGTCCGCGGTCACGGCGGGCGCGTCAAGCGGACGGTCGATGTGGATTTCAAGCCGTTCCGGAGCCAATGCGGCGGCCATCTGCTCGCCCCATTCCATCAGGATGACGGTATGCTCGCCCGGATCCTCCAATTCCTCGTCCAAGCCGAGCGATTCCAATTCGTCCAATAGCCGTCCGACCGTGTCTTGTCCGGGCGCGTAGGCGTTGCCGCCGAGCCTGTAGGCGTCGACGTGCACCAGATGCGCCGGCGAACCGTCCGCGAACCGTCCCTCAAGCTCGCGTGCGATGGTGAAGGTCGGCGAGACGATGGGCTCTCCGATGCCAAGTCCCACGCCGAACCCTTGCGCGAACGTGGTCTTGCCGGCGCAAGCGGACCGGACAGCAACAGCACGTCGCCTCCACGGGCAAGCTTCGCCAAACGCTCCCCCAACGCCTGCATGTCCTCGCCGGTGGCGGCTGTGATGGTAATGGTGTTGCTCATGCGGCACGTCCTTTGCGGCTGATCAGTTCGATGGACCGTTCCAAAGCATAGACCGGGTCCGAGCCATTGGTTTTGCTTTGCTCGTCGGCCCATGCGAGCATCTGGATGCATGCGCTCATGCCGCTTGACGTCCATCCGGATAGTTGCCGGGTCGCGTTCTTCAACACCCAGGGGTTCGTTTTCGCCTCGGCCGTGGAAATGGTGCCCGCACGCACCGCCGACGCCTTCGCCACGTCCGCAGCTTCATGGCCAGCGCGCCGATAAGCGCGATCGGAGCGGTGCCCTGTTCCACGGACGATCGCATGGCGATGATCGCGTCCGCCGTACGTCCCGACAACGCGAGGTCGGCGACACGGAAGCCATCCACCTGCGGATTGGAGGTGAGATATTGGTTGACGCGGTCGAGCGTCATGGGATTGTCGTCGAAATCGAAGCATAACTGGCCGACCATGGCCGCAAGCTCGCCGGTCCTATCCCCCAACACGGCCACGAGTTGCTGCGCGGCCATCGGCTCGACGCGGCGTTTGCGCCGTTCGAAGCATTGCATGACGAAGTTGAGTTTGGCCTCGGGCTTCTTCAGGTCGGCGACAGCGTCCTTGTACGCTCCGGCCTTGGTGAGCTGCTCCACCAGACGTTTGCCCTTCACACCGCCCTCATGCTGGCAGATGACGATGCACGCGTCCGCCGGCTCCTTGCACGCCTGTCTGCAGTAAGAGACCATGGCGTCGCCCAGTTTTTCGTCCGCGTTCTGCAGGTTGGTGACGATGACGATGGCGCGATCCGCAAGCAATGATGGGCTTACCGCCTCGTCGAAGGCGTAATGGTCGGCGTTTGCCGCGTCGAGTTCGATGGTTTCCGCGTCGGGATACCGGCGTTGCGCCTCGTGTTTGAGGTCGCGCACCGTCTGGTCGTTCAGGTACGAGTCGCCTCCGTACACGAGGTGGAAGGGCGTGGTGGCTGCGGATGGTTTCGGCATACCATTCAATCTCGCCGTATCGGTGGACAAAACCGGCATGGCCTATTCCTCCCATTGCAGTTCGCGCAATGCCTTCCGAGTACGTTCCATCCACATGCGCAGCCGTTCCACAGGGTTGGCTGTCAGACGTTTTCCGGGCAGATCGGGTTCCTGGACCATCATGCGTCCGAACAGCCGGTGCGTCATGATCGCGGCGGCCGCGCAGGCGGCTTCCACCACGCAGACGAGGACCGCTCCCCCGACGCCTCCGGCCCACGGTATCGTGGCCTGGCTGCCGGAACCCAGTTCAAGGGCGGTCAGTTCCATGACCGCGGTGCCCCAGGAGGCCGCACGGGCCAGTTGCAGGCCGAGCCACGGAATCAGCCATGAGACGGCAAGACTGGCCAGGCCGGCCAATGTGGCGAAACCCACGAACGGCGCCACCATCAGATTCGCCGGTATGGAGAACACCGGCAGTTCCGGTTCGATGAGCACCTGGATCGGCAGGGTGAACACTTGCGCCGCTATGGTCATGGACAGAACCTCGGCCACGAACCGTGGCAGGACCGGTTCCATCCATGCGTTGAGGGTGTCGGCGAACAGCACGATGCCGAGCACCGCGGCGCAGGACAGGGCGAATCCGAAGCTTTGCGACATGTGCGGGCATGCCATCAGCATAGCCAATGTGGTCCAGCTCAACGACGCCATCGCCTGGCCTCGTCTGCCGATGAACAGGCATGCCGCGCCGGACAATCCCATCAAAAGCGCGCGGGATACCGAATCCGACGGAAACACGCATGCCGACAGCATGATGTACGACATGGCGACCAGCAGTGCGGTGAATCGTCGCGGCAGAAGGAAGAACGAGCAGACGGAACGCACCAATGCGGCGGTCACGGCCAGATGGCCGCCGCTGACCGCCATGAGATGCACGATTCCGGACCTTTGGAACGCGTCCTCCACCTGTGCGGCGTATGTGGAATCGATGTCGGTGCCATCGCCTTCGGCCGGCACGTAGTCCTGTCCGAGAACACCCAATGTCAGTCCGGGGACGAGCACTTTCCCTTGGTCGGAAAGACGTGCGGTTTGGACGAAGAACGCCTCCTGCATCATGCCGATGGCACGCATCGGCAGGTTTGGCGGCCTGACGTGTTCGACTGTCGTGACGTCGGTCAGCCACAACGGCATGGCACCGTATCGCGCTTCGGAGATGCGACCCACGATCTTGTAGGTGCCGTCCTGTTTGAGTTTGCCGCATTCAGGCCGGTCCGCGTATATACGCGCTCGTGCCGAACTGGTTTGCCGTACGCCGTCGATGGTGACCGATGTGATGCGCGCGTCGGCACGGCAGTCGTTCGACCGTCTGTCGGAGATGACGGTCGGCGAGGTGGCGCGCGCTGTGACGACGACGGAAGCGTCGCCTTCCGCGGCCGCCCGAGAAGCCGGGTCGCGCCATTGCAGCAAATCATAGGTCAACGCGCTTGCCGCGCAAACCATCGCAGCGATCGCGCAGACCGTGACGCTCGCATGCCAGAGCGTTATCCGTCGTCGAACGGACGCCGGCAATCGTGGGAAGGGCAGTCCCGCCAGGACCGCCAGCGGTATCATGCAGGTGAGAACGGCCGGCAAAGCGCCGAGCATGCCGTCATGCGACATGCAATATGCGAAGCCGGCGTGCGCGGCCAGACTGGCCGCCCAACCGCATATTGCGGCCGGCAGCAGTCTCCAGTCTCGGCTCCCGCGCTCCCTGGTCAGCCAATCGCGTGTGCCCGTCATCTCACGCACACTTGGTCACGGAACTTCGCCAGAGTCTTCGAACCGATGCCCTTGACTTCCAGAAGCTGGTCGACGTTGTCGAACCGTCCTATCTGTGTTCGATAGTCGAGGATGCGCTGCGCGGTGACCGGTCCGACGCCTTTGAGGGTCTGCAATTCGCCTAGGTCTGCGGTGTTGAGGTCAAGCTGGTTCGATTGCTGCGCTCCGTCTTGCCCGTCATGGCTGTCCGGTGTGGACGCGTCCTGCGTCGGCCCGTTTTCTTGCGGTGCCGGCGTTTGTTCCGTTTGCGGGGCCTGTTGCGGCCGCTGTTGGGCCTGTGAGCGTATCTGCGACCGCGAATGCTGCAGTTCGCTGTAGTGGATCGTCTGTTGGACGAGCATGGTCAGGCTCGCGCACAGCGCGCACGACAAAGTGAGGATCGCCATGAGCGCGTGGAACGGGCGGAACGCCAATCGTGGCCTGTCGCGTTTCGGCCGCTCCCCCTCGTCGGGTTTGTCCGTCGGCCGGACGCCGGCGAGCTCCGCCAATGTCGGTTTCGCGTCATGCGTCTTCCGCTGCGGCATCGGTCGTGCGGGTTCGTGTGATGCGGACGGTTCGTCCGATTGCGCCTCCATGGCCGTAAGGCTGTTGGGTCGGGACGGTTTTTCGGGCATGCCCAATCCCCGCAGCCGCTTCGTGGCGGCCGGCATGCCAGTGCCGCCGTCCGCCGTGTGGATGGCACGGATGGGGTGAGTGCCGCGAAATGCAAATATGCCCATGCATCCAACATTGGAGGATGCATGGGCATACTGTCCAGCCGAAACGGCTCCTGTGGTCGGAGAACGCGGGTTATCCACATTCCTGGCGTGTCGCCATGGTGCGGAAGAACCCGCGTCCTCTTATGCGGGCCGTCTCGTCAGAAGATCATTCCGCGGGAACGATGGAGACGATCTTCGGAGCCTTGACGATGACCTTGCGTGGCTCCTTGCCGCCCAGTCGGTCGGCGACGGCTTCGAGCGCCATCTTCTCCAGCTCCTTCGGATCGATGTCCGGGGAGACCTCGAGCTTGGCGCGCACCTTGCCCTTGATCTGCACGACCGCGGTGACGGAATCCTGTCCGACGTAACGTTCGTCGGCCTTCGGCCAGTCGGCGTGCGCCAGGGATTCGGTGTGGCCGAGCTTGCTCCACAGTTCCTCGCAGATGTGCGGGGCGATCGGAGAGAGCATCAGGATCAGCGGTTCGACGGCGGCGCGCGGCACGGCGTCGAGGCTGGTCAGATGGTTGTTGAGCACGATGAGCTTGGCGATGGCCGTGTTCGGACGCATGGCCTCCATCTCGACGGTCACGTCGGCGATCGTGTTGTTAAGCAGCTTCAGCGTCTTCGTGTCAAGCTCGCCGTCGGTGACGCGCACCTCGCCGGTGGTCTCGTCGATGACGTTACGCCACAGGCGCTGCAGGAAACGCATGGAGCCGACCACGTTGCGGGTGTTCCATGGACGGGATTCGGCCAGCGGGCCCATGCCCATCTCGTACAGGCGGAAGGTGTCCGCGCCGTAGTTCTCATACATGTCGTCAGGCGTGATGATGTTCTTCAGGCTCTTGCCCATCTTGCCGAACTCGCGGTTGGCATGCTGGCCGTTCCATGTGAACGTCGGCTCGCCGTTGGCGTCGGCGGGACCTTCCACCACTTCGGCGGCCGGCACGTACTGGCCGCGGTCGTCGGTGTAGGCGTATGCCTGGATCATGCCCTGGTTGAACAGCTTGTGGAACGGTTCCATGGAGTCGACGTAGCCGAGGTCGAACAGCACCTTGTGCCAGAAGCGGGAGTACAGCAGGTGCAGCACGGCGTGTTCGACGCCGCCGATGTACAGGTCCACGCCGCCGGACTTGCCGGCGGTCTTGTTGTGGTCCGGACCCATCCAGTAGTCGAACTCGTCCTTCTCCACCATGTGCTTGGTGTCGGTCGGGTCGAGGTAACGCATGTAGTACCAGCAGGAGCCGGCCCAGTTCGGCATGGTGTTGGTGTCGCGGTAGTAGGTCTTCTTGCCGTCGCCCAGGTCGAGCTCGACCTTGACCCAATCCTCGTTGCGGCTCAGCGGCGCTCCGGGTTGGATTCGGCGTCGTCCGGATCGAACGTCTTCGGACTGTAGTCGGGCACGTCCGGCAGGTTGATCGGCAGCTGGTCGTCGGGCAGCAGGTGCGGGGTGCCGTCCTCGCCGTAGACGATCGGGAACGGCTCGCCCCAGTAGCGCTGGCGGCTGAACAGCCAGTCGCGCAGACGGTAGCTGACGGTGCCCTTGCCGACGCCGGCGGATTCGAGCCAGGCGTTGACCTTGTCGATGGCCTCGTCCACACGCAGGCCGTCGAGGCTCAGGGAATCGCCCTTGGCCTTGGTCGCGTCGATGGAGGAGTTGATGACGATGCCGTCATGGGAGCCGAACGGCGCCTTGCCCTCATAGTTGGCGAGGTCGTCGCCGGATTCCGGCAGCGGCTTGACGGTGTAGATGACCGGCAGGCCGAACTTGACGGCGAAATCGTAATCGCGCTGATCGCCGCCCGGCACTGCCATGATCGCGCCGGTGCCGTAGTCCATGAGCACGTAGTCGGCGGTGAACAGCGGCAGCTTAGCGCCGGTGATCGGGTTGATGGCGTACAGGCCGGTGAACAGGCCGGTCTTCTCGCCCGCCTCGTCCACGCGGTCCTTGGCGGTCTTGGCTTCGGCGGCCAGACGGTACGCCTTCACGGCCTCGACCGGGGTGGCGTAGCCGCCCTTCCAATCCTCGGGGGTTTCCGCCGGCCATTCTTCCGGAACGTTCTCAAGCAGGTGGTGTTCCGGGGAGACGACTGCGAACGTGGTGCCGAACAGCGTGTCGGGACGGGTGGTGTAGATCTCCATGTCCTTGACGCCATCCGGGGTCTCGCGTCGAAATGCACGGAAGCGCCGTGGGATTCGCCGATCCAGTTGCGCTGCATGAGCTTGACCTTCTCAGGCCAGTCGATGGTGTCGAGGTCTTCGATCAGACGGTGGCCGTACGCGGTGATGCGCATGGACCACTGGCGCAGTTCGCGCTGGAACACCGGGAAGTTGCCGCGTTCGGACTTGCCTTCGGCGGTGACCTCCTCGTTGGCGAGCACGGTACCCAGGCCCGGGCACCAGTTGACCGGGGACTTGGAGATGTAGGCCAGACGAAAGTCGTTGAGCACGTCGGCCTGCTCGGCTTCGCTCAGGTCGGCCCAGGCCTTGCCTTCGAGCCCGGGATGGCGCGCTTGCCGGATTCGAACTGTTCGACGAGCGTGCTGATCGGACGGGCGCAGCCCCTGGAGCCGGACGGGTTGGTGGCGTCCTCGTCGTACCAGGCGTCGTAGATGCGGGAGAAGATCCACTGGGTCCAACGCACGTAGCCGGGGTCGATGGTGGCGAAGGAACGACGGTTGTCGAAGCTCAGGCCCATGCGGTGCAGCTGGCGGCGCATGTTGGCGATGTTCTGTTCGGTGGTAATGCGCGGATGCTGGCCGGTCTGCACGGCATACTGCTCGGCCGGCAGGCCGAAGGCGTCGTAGCCCATGGCGTGCAGCACGTTCTCGCCCTTCATGCGGTGGTAGCGGCTGACCACGTCGGTGGCGAGGTAGCCCAGCGGGTGGCCGACGTGCAGGCCCTTGCCGGACGGGTACGGGAACATGTCCATCGCGAAATAGGACGGGCGGCCTTCGGCGTTATGGCCCTTGCCGTCCTTCAGGTCGCCGTTGACGTTGGCGGCCCAGAAGGTGCCTTCGTCATCCCAGATCTTCTGCCATTTCTCTTCGATGCCCTGCGCCAGCTTCGCGTTGTAGCGGAACGACGGTTCGGCGGATTCGTTCGGTTGCGCCTGCGCGCTTTTCTCAGTGTCACTCATAATGCATGAAATTAGCCGCGCAACTGGACACTTCGCAAGGAATCAACCACTATTCAGGCACGTGCGCCGCCGTTATTTTCCGATGCCGCGGACGCGCCGGAGGACGGGGCCTTGGCCGTTGCCTTCGGCGGATTCATGGACGCGTCGGGCGTGTATCCGATCGACTTGCCCATGTCGGCCGCGGCCTTCTGCCACGAGCCGTCCTTGACCATGGCGCGCAATGCGGCGTCGATTTGCCCGACCAGCTCGTCCTGTCCTGATTTGACGGCGATGCCGTAGGACCAGGTGGTGTCGGGAACGTCGACGATCTTCAGATGGTCGCCTGTGTTGTTCGACGCCAATCCGGCCGCGATCGCGTCGTCGGCGGCGACGGCGTCGGCCTCGCCGATCATCAGCGCCGTCATGCATTGCGGATACGTGTCGCGTTCCGCCACCGTCGTGCGGATGTTTTTCGTGCGGTTGCGGATGTTGTCGGCCGCCGCGCTTCCAGCGACCGCGCATACGGTTTTATCGGACAGGCTGTCGGTTCCGGTGATTTCGGATGCGCTGTCGGAGCGGATGAGCAGCGCCTCCCGGACCGTCAGATATGGTCCGGCGACGTCGGCCTCACCATCGTGGGTCCCGTCCATGGAGAAGGAATCCACGACCATGTCCACCGTGCCGTCGGTGAGCGCGGAGGCTCGCATGGCCGGGGACAGCTGTTTGAACACGATCTGCTTTTCCGCGTATCCGAGGGTTTTCGCCACGTATTTGGCCACGTCGATGTCGAAGCCGGAGTATTCGCCTCCATGCAGGTATCCGAGCCCCGGCTGGTCGGCGGCCACTCCTATCGCGATCGTCGGCCCCTGCGCCGCGCCTTCGGTCACCACGGAAACCGATGTGCCGCACGCGCCGGCGCCGGCCGCAAGTAATGCCGCGCATGCCGCCGCGGCCACGTATCGCGCTTTTCCCATCATGGACGTCACTTGAACATGCGCGACCGGGTGAGGAACCAGGTGACGATCGCCGAAAGGACCAGTGAGATGCCGATGATCACCGCGAAGCCCCATGGCTTGTCCGTGAGGGGCATGCCGAGCATGCCTTCCTGGAAGTTCATACCGTACATGGAGAAGATCAGGGTCGGAATCGACAGGGTGATGGAGATGATGGTGAAGATGCGCATCACGTTGTTCAGGTTGTTCGACACTATCGATGCGAACGCGTCGGTCATGTTGGCGAGAACGCCGCTGTAGATGTTGGCCATCTCGATTGCCTGCTTGTTTTCCGTGATGACGTCGTCGAGCAGGTCCTCGTCCTCCGGATACTGCTTGAGCCGCGGCAGCGTGGTTAGCTTCTCCATGACGATTTCGTTCGATTTGAGGGATGTGGTGAAGTAGACCAATGTCTTGCTCAGTTCCAGCAGCATGAGGATCTCTCGGTTTTGCATGGAGTGGCGCAGCTTCAGTTCGAGCTTGTCGCTTTCGCGGTCGATGATGCGCAGGTAACGCAGGTACATGGTGGCGTTGCGGTACAGGATCTGCAGGATGAACCGGGTCTTCATGTATGTGTTGAAGCCGCGGATGGTGCCTTCCATGAACGGGTGCAGCACGGGCGTGTCCTGCATGCAGACGGTGATGATGGCGGACTGGGTGATGATGATCGACAACGGGATGGTCTCGTACCAGTCGCGGCCGCCGCGTTCCTCCACGGTAGGAATGTCCACGATGATCATCGTGTAGTCGTCCTCGACGTCGACGCGCGAGCGTTCCTCGTCATCCAGAGGGGCGCGCAGGTCGGCCAGGTCGATGCCGGTTTCCATGGACACGTTGGCGAGCTCCACGTCGGTGGGCGCCGAGAGACATAACCAGGAGCCGTTCTCCGGTTTTTGGATTTGCTCCACCTGGCCGTTAATCGTTCTGAACATTCTCAACATGTCTCTCACCCGCCTTTCGCGCTTTCCAACGTTCTATCGCTGTACGGAAGCCCGATCCGCATGCGGAACGATCGCCGGATTCCCGGCTCGCCGCATGGTCGGGCAAACAACCTCATTAAGGATAGTCCCACCGTGAGAATTTGCCGTACGGACGGCGGTGATTTCATCAAGAGTTCACTTTGGATGATGTTTTCGGCGCCGTGTATTGGATGCTTATTGGATGATCGGCTTCCACAGCGGCATGCCGGGCGCGCGCAACGATTCGGGACCGTTCTCCCAGTCGGCGAATGATGCGATGGCGGGGCCTTGGTTGAATTCCTCAAGCTTCCAAGTGGGACGGTCCGCGTTCCTGGGGTCGGTGTGCGGGGTCATGCGCGTCCAGAAGGCGTTGCGCATCGCGCCGACGTTGTTGAGATCGTCGGGGTCCATGTCGAGCAGCACCGCCACGGTGGCCACGATCCATGAGCCGTGGCCGACGAGAAGCAATGTGGTAGGCATTGTCTCGTCATGGTGTTTGGCGACGATGTCGCGCACGGCTTCCGCGCCGCGTCGGCCCGTATGGATGCGGCTTTCCACGCCATGCTTGGTTTCGCCTCCCGTGTGGGCGCGCCAGGAATGGTAGTCGTCGGCGTAATGCTCGCAGATCTCCTCGCGGGTCATGCCCTCCCATTCGCCGAAGCTGCGTTCGCGCAGACGCGGGTCGAGTTCCACGTCCAGCCCCATGAGGTCGGCGAAGGCGTGCGCGGTCTGCTGCGCGCGGAACAGATCCGATGAGACGACGAGCATGCGGCGGGCCGCGGCGGGCGCGTTGTTGATTTCGTCGACGTCGGCCAGATGGGCGTTGCCGTATGCGGGTTGCGCGAGCTGGTCGTTATGTTCGGCGAGATGCGCGACTTTCGCCCAATAGTAGGTTTTGGCGAGTTCGTACGCGCTTTGGTCCGCCTGCCACCGTCCGACGATGTCGAGGGGAATGTCGATTTGTCCTTGCAGCCGTCTGGCGAGATTGTATGCGGTGCGTCCGTGGCGCAGGAACAGTACTTCGTCGATCATGGTTCTCGCTTTCTTGGTTTTCGCATCCGATCAGCGGATTGCCCGGAAGCCGACGGGAAACGGTAAAGAAAAAGGCTTCCGAATCTCTCCGGAAGCCTTCCAATCGTGGAGCTAAGGGGATTCGAACCCCTGACCCTCTCCATGCCATGGAGATGCGCTACCAGCTGCGCCATAGCCCCAATGTCTGCTCTGCAAACCTTGTATAAGATACAACACAGAGCAGAATCATGCAATTCGCGGCGTGTCGGGCACGTGGTCGAGGAAAGCCCCGGCCGCATGCCTCATAGGCTATTTCGAAGTGTCCGTCCCATTGCCTGACGTGCCGGATGATGTGCCATTGGGATTCGAACCGTTCGGCGTCGGATTCTGGTTCGTGGATGTCGAACCATTCGGCGTGGTGGTCGTCCCCGCGCCCGACTGTCCCGAATTGTTGGTGCCTGACGTCGATCCGTCGGATGGCGTAGTGGAGTCCGTGGACGAATCCGTCTTGTTCGAATCGTCTCCGGTGTTGGTGGACGAGTCCGAGCCGTCGGTGGACGTTCCGGTGCCGCCGGTTGTGGAATCCGTCTTCTTCCCGGTGTCCTTGCCGTTGTTCCTGTCGGAGTTCGTGGTGGAATCCTTATCGGTGTCCGTCGTGCCGGACTGGTTCTGCATATTGTCCTGCGTGCCGTTGTTTCCGCTGCCGTAGGTGGAATCGCCGGCATTGTCATCCGACGGCGTCTGCTTGCTGTTGACCATGTCACGCACCACGGTATCGGTTCCATGTCCGCCCGTGAATGCCAGGATCAGTCCGCGCTCACGGCCACGCCGATAAGCGCGCTGACGATCGCGATGACGATCGGCGCACGCTTGCCATGCAGCCAAGCGTCAAACGACGCCCGGCGTCCAGCATGCTGGATACTTCCGCCGGCATTGTCCGGAAGCATGTTCGATTCGCGTCCTCCGGCCTGCGCGGAGGAGATGACACGGCCTGACGTTGCGGGCATCGCCGTGGTCGTATCCCCGTCCACGGACGTCATGACCGTGGTCTCATCGGATTCCTCCGCGGACAGCGTCTTGGTCTGCTCGCCCTCGGATTCGGCGGGAGCGATCACCGTGGTGGCGTCATCGCCGCTCTTGCCGGCACCGTCCGTACCGTCCTTGTCGTTGGCCACGAACGGTACGGCGTTTTGCAGCTTCTCCCCCGACGCCTTGAGCACGTTCTTGTACACCTGCGTCGCAACGGCCGAGACGATGGAACCGGCGGCGACGCCAATCACCGATCCCGCGATGCCGATTTTTGCGGACAGCAGGAACGAGGTCACCGCGGCAAGCGCGCCCGCGAAAATCGATGAAAACGATATGCCCTTAAAAAATTCTTCACAGAGCATGACGGTAGCCGATTACGCTTTGAAAAAACTTGCGATTCTGTGAAAAGCTTGGAAAAAACTTGGGAACGGGACGCGCGTCATCCCCCGTTTCGTCGGCGGCTATAGCTGCGGATGCTCCCACTGCTCGGTGTCGGCGATCGCCGGACCATGGTTGTAGTCGACCAGACGCCACCGCAGCGCGCCCTGCAGTTCCAACGGCGCCAGCCGCACCCAATGCGCGTTGCGCATCGACAGAATGTCGGCGAAATCGCCATGCACTTCGCTCAATCCCAGCAGCGTCTGCAACGTCTGCGAGATCCAGGCGCCATGCGAGAACACGTACAGGTCGGTATCGGAGCCGGCCTTCGACGCCCAATCGTTCAACGCCTCGACACCACGCCTGCCGACGTTCTGCTTCGGTTCTGCGCCATACTTGAGCTCGCCGCCGCGGAACTGGGCCCATGACAGATAATCCTCGGGGAACCGTTTGGCGAGCTCTTCGACGGCGATGCCTTCCCAATCGCCGAAGCTGCGTTCTCGCACACGGACGTCGGGATGCACGTCGAGTCCGAGCGGGTCGGCGAACGCGTGTGCGGTGGCGGCCGCGCGTTTGAGATCGGAGCAGACAACCAGCTGGCATGCCGCTTCGGGATGACGGTCCACGTACAGTTCACGCAATGCGGACGCGGTCTGGCGAACCTGCCACATACCCACTTCGTCGAGCGGAATGTCGATCTGTCCCTGCAGCCTGTGCTGCGCGTTGTATGCGGTGCGTCCGTGGCGCACCAGTGTGATGGAACGCACGTGTGGCGTCATGGTCTCATCATGGTCGAGTTCGACGTTTCTGGGCATGCCTCTCACCTATCTGCCGGTTGTCTTTCCGATTTATTGCCTGTCTGCCGTCGTATTCGGATTGCTGGGACGGCGCATACCAAAACGTGCCTTCCGCATGATTTTCGGGAAGGCACGTTTCGATGATGGATGAAAAATCACGCTTCGCTGGAAACCGTCGGCTCCTGCTCGCCCTCGGCGTGTTCGAGCTGCAGGTCGATGCTCGGGCAGTCCTTCCACAACCGTTCGAGACGGTAGTATTCGCGGGATTCCTGGTGCATGACGTGGATGACGAAATCACCGTAGTCGAGCAGCACCCACTGGCCTTCGGTCAGGCCTTCGCGGGAGCGCGGCTGGCGTTTGCCGGCCTTGAGGTACAGGTCCTTCTCGATTTCCTCGGCGACGGCGAGCACCTGGCGTTCGTTCGAGGCGCTGGCGATGAGCATCGCGTCGGTGATGGCCAATGGTTCGGTAACGTCGAACGCCACGATGTCGGTGGCCTTCATGCGGTCGGCCGCGGCTGCGGCGATGCGGATGGCGTCGATGGAATCTTGCAATGCAGGCATGTTCAGCGCTCCCATTCGGGCTTCCAGCCCTCTACTACGTGTTGCGTGTTTTCGGAATAGACCATGGAGTCGGACGGGACGTCGTGGCGGACCACGGAGCCGGCTCCGGTGGTGACGCCGTCGCCGACGGTGACGGGGGCGACGAACAGGTTGCCCGCGCCGACGTGCACGTTCGATCCGATGGTGGTGTGGTGCTTGTGCACGCCGTCATAGTTGGCGGTGATGGTGCCGCCGCCGATGTTGGTGTGCTCGCCCAGGTCGGCGTCGCCGACATAGCTCAGGTGCGGCACCTTCGTGCCGTTGCCGATGTGCGCCTTCTTCATTTCCACGAACGCGCCGGCCTTGCTTCCCTCGCCGAGCTCGTTGCCCGGACGCAGATACGTCCACGGGCCGATGTTGGCGGCGCGGCCGATGTGCGTCTCCTGCACGCGGGAGCGTTCCACATGCGCTTCGGCGTCGATGGTGGCGCCGATCAGCGTGGTGTACGGGCCGACTTCGGCGGCTTCGCCGATCACCGTATGGCCTTGGAGGAAGCAGCCGGGCAGGATCACCGCGTCGCGTGCGATCTGCACGTCGTCCTCGATCCACGTGGTGTCCGGGTCGAGGATGGTGACGCCTTCGCGCATCCAATGCTCGCACACGCGCTTGTTGTGCGCCTTGGCGAGCGCGGCGAGCTGCACGCGGTCGTTGACGCCTTCCACGCTTAGCGGGTCGGGGGCGGCGAAAGCGCCGACGGCTCCGTTGGCTTTGGCGGCTTCGAGCGCGTCGGTCAGGTAGAATTCGCCCTGCGCGTTGTTGGATTTGAGGTTGGCGATGGCTTCGGCGAGCAGTTTGGCGTCGAACACGTATACGGAGGTGTTCACTTCGCGTACGGCGAGTTCGCTGCTGTTGGCGTCCTTTTGTTCGACGATGCGCAGCACGTTGCCTTCGCTGTCGCGGATGATGCGGCCGTAGCCGGTCGGATCGTCGAGGATGGTGGTGAGCACGGTCGCGCCGTTGCCGCTTTTCTCGTGAAAGGCGAGCAGCTGGTCGAGCGTGTCAGTGTCGAGCAGCGGCATGTCGGATGCGGCGATCAGCACGGCGCCGTCCAGATCGTCCTTCTGCGTGAGCTGCGCCATCGCGCATTGCACGGCGCGGCCGGTTCCGGGGATGTCGTCCTGGTCGACGATGGTGACGTGCTCGTTGTAGGAGCGTGCGGCTTCGGCGACGCGTTCGGCCTGGTAGTGGACCACCACGGCGAGCGTATCGGGGTCAAGGGCCGCCACGGAGTCCATGACACGGTTCAGGAACGTTTTGCCGGCCAAGGTGTGCAGCACCTCGGTTTGTTGGAACGCATGCGGGTGCCTTCGCCCGCGGCAAGGATGATTGCGGCGCTCAGTGCCATCTTTCGCCTTCCGTTTTGCTGGTTTTCGCGGGAAACGTCCATTCCAGACGGATTAGTGGAGGACGCTTCGGATTTCAACGCAACCGCGATTGTATAAATAGGGGTTCGGACAATGCCGCAGCCGTCGGAAACGCCTTACGACGCTGCGAAACGGAGCGTGCGACGCATCCGTACGCTTCGACGAGTCCGGGGCAGGTCGGCTTTGGCGTTCGCCGGACTGGTGGATGGCAGCTGCGTCATCGGCATGCCGTCCAATCCATGCGCCCCGAAGCAGCGGAACGCAGAGCTTACGGTACAGTTGCGCGGCTTTCGCGCCAGTGGTGAAGACATGGGGCGATTTTCGATCGCATATTATCGGGGAAAGATCATTGGGCACCGCATTACGGATACTGGCATCG
>ENA-OPYV01000037-OPYV01000037.1-human-gut-metagenome-genome-assembly--contig:-NODE-37-length-39147-cov-3.721835_pt1 | contig 39147 bp, 42 predicted proteins | sample MGYA00242474_ERZ504485 | MGnify/ENA primary metagenome ERZ504485 (study PRJEB26092, sample SAMD00036263) | human gut metagenome | host: Homo sapiens | study: EMG produced TPA metagenomics assembly of...
CGTCGGAAGCCTCCTTGGCGCCTGCCGCGTCGTTACGGGCGCGGCTGCGAAGCATATGCGCCCGCTGCCGCCCCGCAGAGACCAGGGCGCTGATCAGAACCCATACAGGGAGCAAATCGTTGCCCGTTTTGTCGTAGGGGGTGCCAGGAGTCTCTGGGTTGTCGACGAGCACGGTCTGCCCCTCGTCGTCGATGTCCTGGTGCACGGCGACGACGTTTCCGTTCACGTCGAGCACTTCTTCGAAGGCCACGAGCGCAGCCCCCTCCTCGATCTTCGACGCATCGAACTCGAAGGTCACCTCTACGGCTCCTTCCGAGCTTTCAGCCACGAACTCCGCGGTGGAAGTCACCGGGTTGCCGTCCGAATCCTCGAGAGGCATGCCGGTGGCCTTGTCCATGATGGTGCCGTGGGCGGTGTAGGTCTCGCCAGCGACGAGCCCCTTGTACTCGACGGTATCCACGACGCTCACCGTCCCGTTCTCGACCATGTGGTCGCCGTCGGAGGCGTCGACGAGCACGGTCCCGATCTCGACGGCCATTACGGACTGGCCCTCGTCGTCGATGTCCTCGTGCACGGCAAGGGTCGATCCTTGCGAATCGAGCAGCTTCTCGAACACGACCAGGCGATGACCGCACAGGCCGGCAGAATCGAAGGAGAGCTCTACGACCTGAACGCCGTCGGCTGCCTCGGCGACGAACTCGACGGATGAGGTCACGTCAGATGCGAGGGGACCCTCGCCGGTTTTCAGGGGCTCGTCCCGTCTCCGAGTCCATGAGAGTCGCCTCGAGCGTGTAGCTCTCGCCGGGGGTCAGCCCCTCGTAGGAGACCTCATCGGCGATGAGCACCTCGGAGCCCGTCACGAGCTTGTCGCCGTCAGAAGCGTCGGTCGCGGTCGTCCCGATGTCGACGAAGTGCACCGTCTGGCCAGAGTCTTCTATGTCCGCATGAATCGCGACTTCGATGCCGTCTTTGGCCATGCTCTCGAATGCCACGACGTCTTCGCCTGCGAGCAGGCTCGCGTCGAAGGTGAACTCGATGTCGACCGAGCCGTTCGTGTTGTTGGCCGTGAACTCCTTGGTGGCGGTCACGGGGTTGCCATCCGCGTCGAGCAGGGGCTCGCCGGTGGATTTCACCATGAGGGTACCGGTAAGGGTGTAGGTTCCGCCGAACTCGAGATTCTCGTAGTAGACGGTGTCGACGATCGTCGCCTGCTCATCCGCCTGGGCGATCTGGTCGCCGTCAGCCGCATCGGCCGCTTGCGTTCCGATCTTCGGTCCTTCTTGGTCGTCGAGCGTCATCCAGACCGCCTCGGCAACACCGGAATCGCGGTCGATCCAGAAGGTCTTCGTTATGAGGTTGTAGCCCTCGTTCGCCTCGCAGGGAAGCTCCTCGAGGGTGTATTGCCCGAAGGGAAGAGCGGCGAGCGCGTCGTCGGGCGGGCGATGCCGATCCGTCCTCGCCCAGCCCGAACCAGATCCCCGCCTCGGAATCCATCATTTCGGAAGTGATGGAATCCGCCTCGAGCAGATGGTCGTTTCCGTTGGTGTTGGCGGTGTGCTTGTTCCAGCTTGCCTCGGTCGAGGCCTGGCCGTTGCGATCGCTCACCAGAACATGGGTCTCGCCGGTCGTCTCGTTGGTGATGGCGAAGGGCACCTGCAGACTCTCGTTGGTGTCTTCTGCCTTCTTGGAGATCTTGAGGTCGTTGCGAACGACCTGGTCTCGGAACTCGAGGTCCCCGCCAGCGGCATCGGCCGAGACGATGACGCCGTCCTCGCGGATCTCGAAGGTCTTGGGCTCGCCGTCGGTCAGCAGGTACGTCTCGTTGGTTGCGGTTTCCTGGATCGTGTAGGTGCCGTAGGGCAGCGCGTCGGAGGCCGTCTGCGCCGTGTACGCGCCCGCCTCTTCGTTCCAGGCGGTCTCGATTGCCGTGATCGTGTCTCCTGGCTCGTACCAGGCGTCTCCCACGAGGACCTTGGCCGCAGAGTCGTTCGTTATGGTGAACTCGATGCCAGAGAGCGTCGTGCCGACACCCTCTGCTGTATGCCCGTTTCCACCGACCGCCTCGGACTTGCCGAGCTCGGCGTCTGCCTTCACCACCTGGACGCCGCCGCGGATCACGTCGTCCGAGACGGGATCCCCGGTGAGGTCGACAACTTGCCCGTCGCTTTCGATCGCGAACTCGAGCGTGCCGTCCCAAGCGAGGTAGCCTTCGGGCGCGGATGTCTCGACGATGCGGTAGGAGCCGCACGGGAGTGCGTCGCCTGCGGTCTGCACGGTGTAGGCGGAGCCGTCCCAGGTGGTGGAGATGGTCATGACCGTCTCGCCGTCGGCATAGCTATGCCTCCCACGAAGGAGTTCACTCCCAGAGGCGTTGACGATGGCGAACTCGGCTCCCTCGAGGGAAGCGTCGCCTTGCTCGGATGAGCCCGCCTCCGCGTCAACCTTGGAGATCCTCACGCCGCCGCGGTCCCAGGTGAAACTCGCGAGCTCCTGGGAATCGGTGCCCGTGTCGATCCTGAAGGCGGAGAACCCGGTCGAGACCTCGCCTGCGCGCGAGCAGACCTTGCTCCAAGTGCCCCCGATCACCTCGCGCTCCGCCCAGGAGGCGAAATCGGCATTCGTGCCGTAGGTCGCCTGCGCTGCGGAACCGAGGTTCGCATACGAGAGCAGGATATGGCTCGCGACCTGGTACTTGTCGTCGTCCATGCCGCTGCCGTCGTACCAGGAGGCAGGCCACATGGACGCGTCGAAGCCGGGTGCGCCGAAGGAGAACCACATGGCTGCGGCCAGCTCCTCGGCAGGCTCGTGGAGTACGACCCCGCAGCCGGCGTTCCGCGCATGGGTTCGATGCAGTAGGCGACCTGCCCATCCGCACTCATATCTGTGGTGACGTATCCCGCATAGGGGATGTTGCGCCCGATAGAGACGTTCACGTTCCCAGCGGCGTACGCGGATGCAGGAACGATGGCGACGGACAACACGAGGGCCATCGCCATGGCCACGCGCACGATTTTCGAGGAGGTTATCCTCTCCATCGCTTTCTCTTTCATCTTCTCCCGACCTCCCTTACATCGCCAGGTTCTCGCGGCTATGCGCGGCGCGTGAATCGCCGTTTCCCAGGCGCTCCGATCCCTCGCGCGCTTCGCGAGCCTTCTCCGAGAGGCTCTGCAGGTACTCGCTGCGGCTGCGGTCGAGCGCCTCCTTGATCTGTGCCGGCATGACGCGCACGACGTCCTTTGCAGGCTTTCCGTTCTCGTCGACGATCGGCTGCCCGTTCTCGTCGAGAACGCTCTTCTTGAGCCACACCTCGCGATTCGTCAGAAGCGGGATGTCGCGGTAATTCTCCCCGCGGAAGCGGGACTCGTTGACGAACATCGGGCTGAACTGGTAGTAGCTCACGTCCACTCCGTCGATCACCGTGCCCTTCGGCAACGTGACCGAGTTGAAGGTGCGCGACTCGCCCGTAACGCGGTCGGCGTACTCGATGTCAGTACGCACGAAATTCTTGTGGAGCGTGAGGTAGGTGTTCTTTTTCTCAGGCATTTCATGCCCCTTTCTTTGCATCCTTTAGGCGGGCGTAGTTGTGGAAGCCCCGCCTGATTGCCTTGCCTTCGGTTTCGGTCAGCCATCCAAGGCGACCACCCCCTTTCAAAACGTCAGTTCCCGGATCAGATTCCCGAGACGATGTCGCGCGCCCATGCACCGCTCTTTACGAGGGAGAGGATGAGCAGCACGCACATCGCCAGGTACTGCAGCGCGTAGGTGAGCCCCGTCGCTATGCCGTCGATGGGGGTGCCCGTCGAGGTGCTCGCCCCGGTGAGGCCTCCCAAGATGAGCGGAAAGGCTATGAGCAGGATCAGGATGATCAGCCCCGCCAGGCACACCGCCGTGAAGTTCTTCAGGTATCCGATTCCTATCTGTCGGGTGTCGTCTAACGCCATGAGGGAGAGCGGGATCGGGCTGAACGCGGCCATGATGTAGAGCTGGATGGCGCGCGCCCAGCAGACAACGAGCGCCACGATGTAGGCTCCGAGCACCACGACCCAGCTGATGACCGACACCAACAGCAGCGCTATGAGGGCGGGCACGTCGTCGTCCTCGGTGACCACGTTCACTGCGGTGAGGTCCATCGCCCCGCCCGATCCGAACAGCGCCATCGTGCGGTCGATGGCAAGACCGACCACCGAGTAGACCGCCTCCATGAGCTCGAAGCTGTTCTGTATGAGGAAGAGGAACACGGCGAAGAAAACGAGCAGGAACACGACCTCCTTCACGCCGGGGAAGGAGGCGTTGCCGTCCATTCGCTGGCTGATCTGAATGAGCTTCACCGTGAACACGAGGCTGAGCACGCCGCAGCCTATGGGCAGCACCGCGACGTCCCAGACGCCGTGTGCGATGTCGTACATGGACACGTCTCCGGCGGTCGTGAGCATCTGGGAGAAGTCAGCGCCTATGATGCCGTCGTAGCCGATGCTCGAGAGGACGGCGACCTGGTTGGTGAACATCCAGTTGCAGGCGTCGCGCAGAAGCCCCGCAAGCCACGCGTTGCGTCGTCCGCGATGCTCGCGTATGCGGGAGCGGCAGGAAGGAACAGAACCGCGAGCATCAGGAGAGTCGTTGCGAAAGCAAGGCGAAAGCGCCTGTTCGCAATGAAGGCAGCTACCCGCCTCATAGCGCGCTCAGCTCCCCGGTAGCGCGGTCGAGCGAGAGCTGCACGATGGTGGAGGCGGCGTCGTCCAGATGGAACGTGGTCGTGATGACGTCCTCGTTGCAGTCGATGTAGACCTCGCCGTCCCAAGTGACGAGCGTCGCGGTCGGGGATACAGCTGACGCCCTAGGCGCTATGGCGGAGGCGATCTCGGAATCGTCCGCACCGAGGAGCTCGTTGAGCTCGGAGGAGTGCGCGGACAGCTCGATACCCGCTGAAGCGCCTTCGGCGAGCAGGTAGCTCTTCGACAACGCGAGGGCGTCGCAAGTGAGGCTGGCCGAATCTGCCGACGGGCGTATCGAGAGCAGGGTCTGCGAGCTTGGCTCGTCGGCCGAGCGCGTGAACGAAATCTGCGCTGCGAGGCCCTCGTCGCTGGTATCTTCGGAGAGCACCTCGTAGTACATGACCTGGACTCCCGCCTCTCCCTGCTCCACGATGGTCGACTCGGACAGGCTGAGCGTCGCAGAGCCGTCTGCGCTTTCCCAGGTGGTTCCCATGTAGTCGGAAAGCGCCTCGCCTTCCTGGACGAGGGGCGCGCTCGCCTCCTCGGCAGCCGGCGCTGCCGCTTCCGGTTCTGCGGGCGCAACCGCGCAGCGGGCGAGCCCCGCCCCGATGAGGATCACCGCTGCGCCCGCGGCGCATATGGCCATCAGTTTCGTCTTTTTGTCCATCTTCTTGCTCCTTTTCTATCGGTACGACAGGGCGCAGGTGAAGCTCGAGATCCCGCTATCGATCTTCACGACCTCGCCCCGGTGGGGAGCGTGGATGTAGCGGTCGCCCCCTATGTAGATGCCAACGTGCCCCGTTCGGTAGAGGATGTCGCCCGGCTGGGCTTCCGACAGGGAGAGCTTCTTGCCCTTGGCGTACTGGCTTTCGGTGTTTCTCGGGATCGAGATCCCCGCCTGGCGGTAGCAGTACTGGGTGAGGCCGCTGCAGTCCAGGCCGACGCCCGGCGTCGTCCCGCCCCACACGTAGGGGACCCCGAGCTGGCTGTAGGCTGCGGAAACCACCGCGTCCGCCGAAAGGGCCCCCGACTGCAGGTCCTCCACGCTCATCCCGTCGAACCGGTAGAGGTTGTAGGCCTCCAAGGCGGACTTGAGGCTCTCGACGTAGCTCGAGCTCGTCGCCCACCCCGCGTCCTTGAGCCCTTCGGCCATCTTGTCCGAATCGTGGTTCGCTACCGCCTCGCGTATGAGCGCGTTGTCTGCGTAACGGCTAGCCTGCAGAAAGACGCGGCTCCGAAAGCGGATGCACTCGGCGTCGCCGACGAAGCTGATGAAGTCGGCGGTGACGGTGACCTGCTCGCCGCCGTACTCCTCGCCGGTCCTCCAGGAGCTCTTGCCAGCGACCTCCTCGCACAGCGCGTACGAGCTCGACCACTTCATGCCAAAGAGGTTGTGGTCTTGGGTCGCAAGGCCGGAGAGGTGGTCCCCTTGCCCCGATTCGACGATGATCTGGGCGAGCGTGCATCCTGCCGGGTGCCCGTACTCCTCCTGGCAGGCGAGCGACTCCTCGACCATCTCGTAGGTTATGTACGGGGGAAGTCCCTCGAGCGAGGCTTTTGACGCTTCGTTTTGCCAGAAGCCGAAAAGCGCGCTCACTATCTGGGGAGATCGCGAGCACGGCGAGCAGAAACGCCATGACCGCTGCGAGCACGCCTGCCACGGGGACGGCTACCGACGAGACCGCGCCAACGACCGCGCCCTTGCCGCCGGCGGATGCCGCGGCCTTCGCTGCCCCGGCGGAAGCCTGGCTAGCTGCCGCGTGCCGGGCCCTTGCGGCAGCGCCATGCCCGAGTGCCCCTGCCTTGGCATGCTTGGCTGCCTCCTTCAGAGGGCCCTTCGCCTTCGAGGCCGCAGCGCCTTCTTTGATGCAGCGCGCCGTGCGATCACGGAACGCGCGCCCCGTACGGCACCGCTCGCCCGCTCGATGCCGGAGAGCTCCTCGGAGTCGTCTGCCTCGGATACGGCGGCGTCCGCGATCGCGCGCTTGAGGTTCCCCTTGGCTTGCGAGGCCAAATGCGCTTTCGGCTTCGCCTTCTCCGCACCGGCAGGGGAGGGTTTGGAGGAAACCGCCCTGCCCCGCCCCGCAGACCCGTCCCTCGTCGCCAGGGCTTCGCCCGCGCGCTCGGCCGCGCCCTTGACGATTCCCGCCGAGAAGGCGTCCTGACGCTCGCTCTCGCCAAGCGCTCGCGCCTCGGTTCGCCCCGTCGCCTCGAGACGCTCGGAATCGGCGGAGTATTTCGCAACGCTCTCAGGCATCGCCGCCCTCCCGGCGCGCGCGAACGCCTGGGCGCGCTTTATCTGGGCGATCTCCTCGGGCTTGGTGTTGAACAGGTCGTAGAGCGCTCCTTTCGGGAAGTCGTCCTTGAGGGGCACGCGCACGCCGCCTGCCACCAGCAGGCCTTCGCCTGCCTTGATGGAGTCGTCGATGTATCCCTCCTCCTGCGCCGAGAGGGCCAGCAGGTCCACCCAGCTTTTCCGGTCCAGGTGGCTTTGCTTGTGGAGCAGCACGAAGTCCGAGTTGAGCACCATGTTGCGGGCGTCTTCGTGCTCGAGCATGTAGGTCGAGTTCTGCGTGATGCCCGTGCATATCAGGTTGAACTTGCGCCCCTCCGCCCAGAACTTCGAGAAGTAGCTGATGATCGCAGGGTGTCCGAAGAGGCTCTGGACCTCGTCGATGTAGAGCCAGGTCGTCACCCCGCGCTCGAAGTTCGCGTACATGCGGTTGCGAACCGCCTCGAGGGCGGTGAGCATGCCGAACACCCTCATGTTCTGGGAGAGGTCCTTGAAGTCCACGTTGGTGATGCGGTTTTCGAAGCCGACGTTGCTCTGGTGGTTGAAAAAACGACAGCGCCCCCTTGACGTATCGTTCGTAGCGGAGCGCTATGTCGCGCGCCTCGGGCTCTTCCTGGTCGAGCAGCAGCTCGTAGAAATCGCCCAGCACGGGCAGGCGGCCCTTGTCCTCGCAGCGCATGTAGGCGAGCTCCACGCACCGGCTGATGATGGACTTGTCCGCCTCGGGCAGCCCCTCTCGCCCTTCCGCCATGGTCGCGCTCGAGAGCGCCAGTATCGCGTCGATCTTGAAGGCGAGCTGCGCCTGGTTTGCCTTGTCGGCGACGTCGGAGAGGTCGAAGGGGTTCATGAACGTGTCGGTGTCCGGCGAGAAGCGAATGCAGGTCCCGCCTGCGGGCTCCACCACCGGCGCATATTCTCCTGCGGGGTCGAAGACGATCACCTCGTCGTCGGGATAGGCCAGGATCGTGTTCATGATTTCGCGCTTGACGCTGAAGCTCTTGCCCGAGCCGGGCTTGCCGCAGACGAAGCCCATGGGGCTCGCCAGCTTCTTTCGGTTGCAGATGACGAGGTTGCCCGACTGCTTGGACTGGCCGTAGTAGCCGCCGCCTTCCTGGTTGAGCTCCTGGGAGGCAAAGGGCATCTGTATGGCAACTTGCGCTGTGGTCATGTAGCGGGACACGTCCACATGGTTGAGCCCCAGCGGCAGGATCGAGTTCATGCCCTGGCGCTGCCGGTACGCCAGCGGCTCGACCTCGATGGAGCGCTGGCGTGCCGCCGCCATGATCTGGCGGGTCTGGTGGTCGAGGGCCTCCGCCGTGTCCGCATAGGTGAACACGAGGCCCGTGTAGGTGAACAGGCGCTGGTTCTTGTTCTGCAGCTGGTCGAGGAGCTCTTCGGCCTCCTCCTTCGAATGGGAGAGCTCGGGCGGGAGTATCGAGAAATCGTACCCTTTCTTCACCGCGCTCATCTGCTCGTCGATGACCTCTTTGTCCATCCAGGCGATGCGCTTTTTCACGTAGGCGACGGCTGCCGCCTTTCCCATGGGGTGAACGTGCAGGGTGACGTTCAGCGGCATCGGCAGGTCGACGACGTTGGCGATGCAATCGTCCTCCAAATCGCTTCCGAAGCCGCGGAAGACAAGCACGCGGCACCAGGCGTCGTCCGCCCGGTAGCAGTCCGCGCGCCCCTCGGGCTTGAAGTCGAGCACGGAGGGCGCGACCAGGTCCTTGGTTCGAAGCCCGCTCTCGTGGGACAGTTTGTCCCACGAGAACGAGGGCTCGGATCCCGGGCGCAACTGGGATTGGAGCAGCGCCAGGCGCTGCTGCCCATCGAGCGTGCGCGACTCGCATCGGATCCTCGCGAGCGTCTGCATGCAGTCGCTGCGGGCACGCGCGAGCCTGGGCGCAGCCGCATCGACGTCGTCCGCTCCCACGAGGAAGGTGAGGTATCGGTGGCGCACGAGGTTGGACACCCCCTCGCGCATCTTGTCGTTGAGGATGCGGTTGTACTCCTCGACGTATCTGTCGACGCGCTGGTCGCTCTTCTCGAAGAAGCGCTTGCGCCCGATCTCTCGCTCGGGGATGGGGGTGTTGATGATGGTGAGCTGGACCGAGGTCTCTGATCCGAAGTAGTCGTAGAGCTCGCTCATAGCCGCGAAGACGGACTGCTGGTTCTCCTCCCGCGCCGACTGGTAGCTGATGTCGCCGAACTCGATGGTCTGGCTGAACAGCCCTTCCTCTACCTGCGCGGTCCCGTCGGCGTACATTGCGTCGTAGCCGATTGCCGAGAGCACGTCTTTGGCTTCCGCGCGTGCGCGCCTCTTTCGGCGCGCAGCCTGCTCGACCCTCTTTTCCTCCTCCTCCAGCCCCGCCGATCGGACGTGCGCGCCGTGGGCGCGCCAGCTGCCCTTGCGAGGCTCGGCTTTCCCCCGTCGGGGACTCCTTTTTGCCCTTACCTGGCAGGATCATAGAGCTCGGCCCCCTTCCTCTTCGCCTTCCGCCTCGCCTTGCGCGACGGATTCCCCGGCGCAGGAGCGGGCTGAGCGCCCTCGAGCACGGGGGTCGAGCGGTAGAAGACCCTCTGGTCCTCGAGCTGGAAGTCGAGCCAAAGCGGGACGAACTTCTCCAATTTCATGTGATAGGGCCGCCAGAACCCCGCGAGCCAGAACGGCATGGATGCGCACATGACGGGAAGGGCTGCGTTGCGCACCTCGATCCCGAGCATGAACTGGCAGATGGCGGCTGTTCCGACAGCCGAAGCGAGGCCTCCCGCGAGGCACACGAGCGTGCGCGCGGAGAGCTTGCCGACGATCTTTTCGGTGTATTCACCGATGTCCTTTTGGACCCTTACAGACAGCATTTCCGGCTCCTTAAGCCGGAAGCCAGGACGTGTCGAGCTGCCCGAAGTAAATCGCCGCAGCTATAATGATCGCCCCGCCTGCGATGGTCGAGATCGCGCTTGCGATCTGGGCTCCTCCCTGCTGTTCCCGGATGGCGAGACCGAGCGACACCGCGCCCCAGACGACCAGAAAGCCGCCCAGGAACGTGACGCAGCCGGAAACGAGCCCGATTATGTTTGAGAGCATCCCATGTCTCCTTTGCATGTCTTGAAAGGGACGGCCGCGCGAAGCTATGAGGGGGCCGCCCCAGTTGGTACAATTGGTTGCGGAGCGCATCTCGCGCCCCTTTGCATCCGGACGCGCGCGGCTGGCCTGTGTGGAAGCTGGCCTCGCCGCGCTTGTCAAGGGAGTGTCGGCTCCCGCCGTCCCATCTCTCATCTCATGGGCGCATCACCGCCTCTCCTTTCCCGGTACTCCTTGAAGTCGAAACGCTCCTCGTGCCTCGCGCCCGCATGCCCGGGGTCGACCTCCGGATAGGAGGGATGCTCCTCTATGCGGTATTTCGCCCCTTTCAGGGGGTAGGTTCCGCTGATGAGGACGATCGACTCGTCGCGCGGGAGCCTGCCCACCTCATCGGGCGTCATGAGGTCGCGCTCGATCACGTTGTAGTTCTGGGTCGTGGAGCGGTTCGCGCCCCTCGAATCGCTTTCCGTGAGCACCTTCACGGTCTGCTTGCCGACCATCTTCGATACCATCTCGTTGGTCTCGGTGGACTTGCCGCCCAGGAACACCACGGTGTCGCAGCAGTCCAGGATGGTCTTCGCGCCTTCCTTCTTGTAGGCGCGCTCGAGCTGGCTTGCCGACTGCAGGATGATGCTGAAGCTCACGTTGCGCGAGCGCGCCGTTGCGATGACCCTCTCGAAATCGGGCACCGTGCCGATGTTGCCGAACTCGTCGAGCAGGAAGTGCACGGGCCGCTTGAGCGAGCCCCCGAAGCGAGCGAGCGCCGTCTTGTACAGGACGCTCGTCGCCTGCCACATGAGGAGCACGAAGAGGAAGTCGAAGGTCGAGTCGGAATCCGACATGCTCGCGAAGATGGCGTGCCTGCCCTCGCCCGAGCCGAGCGCGTCGAGGGCCATCTCGTCGTAGGAGATCAGCTTCGAAACCGCATCGACCGAAAGCGGCTTGAGGCGCACGTTGCAGCTGATGATGATCGATTTCAGCGTCTTTCCCGCCGCCACCTTGAAGGCGCGGTAGTTCGAAAGTGCGAAGTCCTCTTCGGGGCTGCGGGGCTCGCCGACGCGGACCCATCCCCAGTCGCCTCCGTCGTCGAAGGGGCGTTCCCCTTGCGCGCTTTGCCCGCGCCCCCGCTCCATGAAGCGCATGCCCGTCTCGAGCTCCTCGAAGATAAGGTCCAGCGGGCTCATGTAGGACTCGTCCTCTTCGCGTGCCTCGGCAAGGCTCAAAAGCAGCATGAGCGAGTTGAGGTCCCTTTCCTCGGGTTTGGCGTGGTACACGAGATACGCCACGAGCGCCGTGTAGAGCAGGCGCTCCGAGTTCTCCCAGAACGGGTCGGCGCCCTTGCGGTCCTCGGCGGTGGTGTTCTTGATCAGGCATTCGACGAAGACGAGGATGTCCGCCTGGTCGCTCACGTAGGCGAGCGGGTTGTAGTGCATCGAGCGCGAGAAATCGGTGGTGTCGAAGGTCCGGATGTCGTAGCCGGCGTCCTCGAGGGTCCAGCCGACCTCGCCTAAAAGCGTGCCCTTGGGGTCTGTCACGAAGAAGTCGGCGTTCTTCTGCATTATGTTCGGCTTGACGTAGTAGCGCGTCTTGCCCGAGCCGGGACCGCCGAGAACGCATACGTTGCGGTTGCGGTCGTGCTTGAGGTCGAAGCGCTTCGGCTTGAGGGCAAGAGCGAAGTCCCTCGAGAGAAGGATGTTGTTGGCGGGATCCTTCCTGTCCATGAATGCGCGCCCCTCCTTGAGTGTTCCCCAGCGGGCCGAACCATGTTCCTCTCCCTGTCGGTACGTGCCCGCGCGCACGAGGTTGCGTGCCCAGATCGCCCAGGGGACGCAGGCTGCCATGAGCCCCACGGCAAGCGCCATGGGCTCTGACGTGAGCCCCGTTTCGAGCATTTCGGACAGAAGGACGAGAGCGTCGCACCTCGGGAAGCCCGATGCGCTCGCTGCGCTCGTAAGGCGTCGCCGGCGCAGAAGCACGCGATGCTCGCCGCGGACACAGCGATAGCTTGTGATAGCGGCCTCATTTCGCCCTCGTCTCGACGCCGCGCGAGATATCGCGTGCCTTGCCCTTGGCTGCCTCGAGACGAGAGGACGCCTCCCTGGCATGCGCGGCCTTCTCGGCTATAGGCTCGTCCTTGGCGCGCTCGCGCATCTTCGAGAGCTCTTTTTCCGCACGCGGGGCAGAGGCCCGAGTGGCCTTTTCGAGGTCTTTGAAGGCATCGTTCACCGCAGGCGCGTCCTCGACCATGAAGACGAGGTGCTCGCCTTCGGGCATGGGCGCGAACTCGTGGCGGATACCCTCGCGGGACAGCTTCTCGTCGATGATCTGGCGGATGGTTTCGTATTCGGGCAGGGCCGTGAACTCCGACATGTCGAGCTTCGCCCATTCCGCGACACCCGGAGAGGGCTCGATCTCCCCTCCGGATATGTTTTCGCAATCGCCGCGGGCTCGCTTGAATGCCGAAGCCAATCGCTCGCCGCTCGCCACCATCGCCGCCTCTCCAACATCCTGGCCGATGCGGATCATCCAGTCGACGAGCTTCTCGCCGGAGTCGTCGCCGAAGTCGTTCGTCATTGGTTTTCCTTTCTTTCCAGTGGGACAAACTGTCCCAGTCGCCTTCCCAAAACAGAGAGGCGGGATGAACCCGCCTTCTCAGATGCATCAGCGAACCTCCGCCCGCGCATTTCGCGAATGCGGGTTCGCAGTCTTATTCAATTGCGGGATGGAATCCCGTGCGCGTCTTGCCGCGTCCTCGATGCTCGGAATAGCGCTCATGTAGTCGAGACGCTTGCACTGCTCTGGAGTTGCGCGATGCATGCACTCGATTGCATGCGCGAACCGCTCTGGCTCCTTCACGATGTCGTTTGAAGGACCAGCTCTCGAAGTCGATCTAATCCGAGCCGTCACTTTTTAAGCGTCCACCACTCGTCTCCGCCGTTGACCTGTTGCACGAAGGCAAGGTCCTCGTACACCACGCCCTGGCGGAGTGCAAAGTTTCCCTGCGCGAAAAAGCCGCGCAGCTCCTCAACGCTGCCGGCTTTCGCGAATTCGTATGGGTATTCTTCAAGATAGGGATCGTCCTGCCAGGCATAGCCGCCGCGCTTGAGCCAGCCGTTCTCCTGGCACTTGGCAACAAGCCCTTCTGCGGTTTCCTTGTCGACTCTTTGCAATCTAGGGATGTCCGTCACGGCAAACCTCCTGAAGCTCCACGACTCAAAGCCGTCGCACCCGATTTGAATCTCTTCTTTATTGTCTCGACGATCCGAGCGAAGCTTTTCGCGAGGAGGCGTTCTTGCCCGCTAAGCCCTTGTAGGGGAGGAATCCATTAACCACCGCGTCTGCGATCACCATTTCCGAGATCGACGACCTTGCTGATCTGAGAGATTCGCGACGCTATCGCTTGCGCGCTTTCGCGCTCTCCGCCACGAGACATCCTCCGCTCCAATGCAGAGATCGGATACTGAGACGTGAAGACCGTGGGAAGCAAGTTTTCGTAGCGTGCGTTCAGGACCTGAAAGAGCGTCGTCAGCGCCCAGCTGTTGGCGCTTTCCTTGCCCATGTCGTCGAGAACGAGCAGATCGGCTCCAACGAATTTGGCAATGCCCGCATCCCCCTTGCTGTCGTAGCTTTTCCTGATGGCGTCAAGCATCGAGAGGGTTGTCGTGAAGACGACCGAGTATCCTGCCCATATGAAGGACTTTGCGATCGCGCTTGCCTCATAGGTCTTGCCAGAGCCGACACCCCCAACGAAATAGAGTCCTGCCCCAATCCCCACCCTGAACGATTCGATGTAGCGGACGGATTCGCTATTGCTGACCGAAGCGCAGAGATAGCGCTTGGCTATCCCCGCACGCAGAAATCTCGATTCCTGCTCCTTGCGCTCGATTAGTTCCTCTTGCCTTTTCGTCGCTTCGCGGTGCACGCGCGCGCCTTCGCAACTGCATTCCTTGCGGATAACCCACCTAACGACGCCATCGTACCCGAGTATCCCGAGCTGCTCGAGCGGTTTCGCGCAGTACTCGCATGCGAATTCGCTTTGCTCCTGGTACGGAATGCCGGCCTCTACTGCCTCTTCCAACGTATAGAAATGAACCTGATTTCCCATTGCGCGTTTCCTATAGCCAGTTTTCTTCCTTTTGGTATAGGGTGAAGATTCTTCACCCCGCCGAGTGAAGCCGCTTCACTATTTGATGGTGACGTTTCTTCACCTTCATGCATGTCGAATGGTGAAGATTCTTCACTGCGTATTTCGTCTACGGGCAAAAGGAAGGCATCGACATCGGCTCCCGCAACTTCGGCCACTCGCGTAAGATCCGCAACGTACGCCTTGCTCTTGCCGACGCAGACGCCGTGCTTTTGGCTGACCTCCTTGATCAAGCCCCTCTCAACCAGCCTTCCCACGGCAGCTATGACAGCACGACGAGAACTTCCGAAGAACTCTGCCGTTTTAGCGCGGCTCTCGTAAAACGGAAGACCGTTGACCGTGAACCCGAAGATGCGGGCAAAGACGAGCAATTCCAACCCGGAGAGCCGAAGCGCCGATCCCATGAAGGCGTAAACCTTCACATAACTATGAAGAGAGCGCGAAGCGTCACCTCCAGCCCTTCTGCCCTCTTGCTCCATCAAGGGCTCCTACGAATTGTCGATTGAGCACTCCGCTATGTACTCATTGATGTCTTGGGCGGTAAAGCGATACGTCTGCCCGATACGTACCGCCCTGATGCGTCCCTCCTGTAAATACCGGTAAATCGTGTGAGGATGGACTCCCAGATAACCCGCCACCTGGCTCACGGTGTACAGTGGCACCAGCTCGCCTGGGGAATTTGGCGTGCCGCTATCCTGATTCAGGTATCCCATCTTGACTCCTATCATGTCGATTCCCTTGCCTGCCATTCAGCTGTCATCACTCAACAGCAGTCGATGACGTTGCCCTTTGTAGCATTTGGAGAACAACGGCTCGCTGACGCTCGCGTTTTGAACCCCGGCAAGCCCTCGCATCGGAGGAACTAATAAAGGAAGCGCCCGTTCGGGCGCTTCCTTTGCTGCTGGCAAGAATCCAGTTTCCGACGTGATGGTTACTCGGTCTCGTATTTCGATCGTCGACGTTCGCGCGCCTCGTCCACCGCGCTGATAGTGTTCTTGACCAGCCAATCTATCAACTCATCACGCAGGACGAACGAGCCCCGCGCTCCTCCCTTGAAGTGGCGGATGGGAAGTGGGTGGTTGTCGCGCTTCGCGAAGCTCCTCACGCGATCGGGACTAATATGCAAAAGCCTTGCGACTTCGCCAACGGAGTAGACGTCTTGCGGGATGACGTACTCTCTGAACTTCTTGACCAAATAGCACTCTGTCATGCTCGGCAGGGTGCTATTTCCATCAGGTATTGGCATTTTGTTGTTTCCTGCTGTCTCGCACATCGTTTGCCTTTCCCGGCAGAACGCGGGCAGCTCGAACGCCCGACGATTTTGCGTTTTTTAAACGACATTCATCGGGTCTTGCCAGATCACCGTCTGAATATGCGAACCCCATCTAAATCAAGGTGCATCACCTCCTGAATGAGATAATTGGAGCCGTACGAGGACATATCTCACGCTACCAGGCATCATCGAGCAGATGGTTTTGGATGAGTTGTAGCGTGTCTGCGCGAAGTTTTGAAACGCTTTTAATCACGGAGGAATGCAATATGAGCGACACTGTCGATACGGATATCGAAGCAAACGCTATTCTCAATAGCTACATGTATCGCGTACTGCAAAAGACGCTGCCGAGAAGAAGCTGGGAAGAATGGGGGCTCAGTACGCAGGACGCGCTAGATGCGGGCTTCAACGCCGCGCCCACAAGAACTTGGCTATGGAATCGGACAAACAGCGGCAGCTGCGCCGTTACGCCGACGCGTGGTCATGGTCGCGGGGCTCACGCGCCTGGCGCTCGAAGGAAAGATCGCCAAGAAGTTCAATCCGCAGAACACGGCGGAGAAAGTATTGATCTTTTTTCACGACGAACTTGGCTGCGATATACCCGCCATTGACCATCGCATATTCGAACCGAACAACAGACACGATACTGCAGTATGCCTTTCCGCCTGCGTGGAGTCTCTCTTCTCGTCTCTAGTTGATAAGTCCAGGAAATCGAAACGCGCATTAAGGAAAGCGGTTGAGAATAGGCTGTCCTCTCTTCCATGGAAAGAGGAGAGAGGGCAGCAAGGCATCAGCGTCGTACGCAACCGCGCTCGAGAGTACGCGGAAGCATTCGCCGAGCCCCTCCATCTTGAGGACGACCTCGAGGATAAGGCATCTCTACAAAACGTCTTTGTCACACCGCGTGCACTAGACCTATCCGTATCCTCCAGCTGCTCTCCGATTCAAGACTCGTTAGAAGAGCTTGTAAGATATTGTGAAGCGGAAACCCAAAACCCAGGAGACATGGAAAATTGCTTCACCGTTTTGAGCGATGCGGGAAGCGGGAAAACGAGCCTGCTGAAAGCGTTGTGCTACACGCTGACAAAAAAACAAAAGCACGGAACGCAGTGTCATGTGTATACCGTTATCGGAATTGAACGCCGACGAGTTCATTCATCAGAACGATCCCGTGGAATACATAAGGCGCGCCCTAGGAAGAGAAGAGTCCGAATTCGATAAATCCATAATCCTGCTCGATGGGTTAGACGAGCTGTACCTAGCCCTTCCCGCGGGGAGGTCGAGCATGGACTTCTTCAATAAGCTCGTCTATCGGTGTTCGGAACGAAAGAACTGCAGATTCGTTATTACATCAAGAACGAACTATATAGACAGAAAGCTGCTCGACAAAGAAATACGGCACAAGGTGCGGATCATAAAGCTCGAAGAGATGAACGAGACCGACGCGCTCGAGATGGTGCGCAACCTTGCGATAATTCACGGCTCGCTGAACACTCCCGCGATTACGGCTATTTCAAACATGTATTCCCAGCTAGGCTTTCTTTCGGTGCCTTTGCTTCTGTACACCGTCGCGGCACTCGAAATCGATGTGAGCGCCACCAAAGACAAAGGCGAGCTATATAAACAGATCTTCTCCGAAATGGAGAAACGTGCATACAATCGCCCGAACTTAGACTTGCATACAAACGAAGACCTCATCCGAAACCTTAGGCTGTACGCCAAAGCAGCCGCAACCGAAATGCGGAGAAAAGGAGCCGTTTCCCTCGATAAGCAAGGAGTCGACATGGTTTCCGCCAGGCTTGGTCGACTCGGAATAAACGAGGATGAGATTCATAAAGCGCAGCAGGCCTTCACTCTCTCCCTATACACCCTCTATGGCACATCCGGTTTTCTGCACCGCTTGTTCGGCGAGTTTCTAGCGGCAGAAGACGTCTATCACTTTGTCGTTGACGGCCTAAACGGCTCCCTAGGCGAAGAGGGGTGGTTCGAGCTGGCAGACTACTTCTTCAGCGGACACATCTTAACGAACGAGGTTAAACAGTTCTTCGCCTCCGAAGTCGACTCCGGCTCCGCTTCTTCCGAAGATATAGCCAGGTTCTTGACAAAGAAGCTCATTCACGTGGTCATCCAGAACGGCGTTGTGTCCTCGCTTGCCGACGAGGCAAACGACTGCACGCTAGAGAAAATCGAGTGCGTTGTCGTCAACTTGTGGCTCCTCATCAAGTTCATCCAAACCACGATGCCGGTCCTAGACACCGAGACCCTCGAATCGAAGAAATCCCTTTTGAGATATCTCCTTCTAGCTCGAGAAGATCAGCATTTCCCCCTTGTGCTGAGCCTCGAAAACCTGTCTTTCCTTGATTTGCGCCGTAGGAATTTCTACGCTGCCAGTTTGCATCGTTGCCGATTCTTCAAATGCAGGATGCGATCGGCGTGTTTCCGGAACGCCGATTTGCGAGAAGCCGATCTGAGATTTGCGGATCTTAGCTATGCCGATTTCAGGGGTGCCGCACTGGGAGGAGCAAATCTATCCTACGCAAACATCTCGGGTGCCGATTTCAGCAATGCCCTAGCAAGCGAGGATGAACCCATAATCGTCAGCGCGGATCAGGCAAGTGTCTTCGACGACTTCTCTCTGCCGTACGAAGCGAAAGACATTACCGCTAACGAGGCAAGCAAAAGGCTTTGCGAAGTCTTGCAAATGATAATCAGGGATGAAGAAGAGATTCACGAGCCCGGCTTCAGCTATTCATTTATCCCTCTTGAAGAGATTGGCCACGATGAAGGAATCGACCGAAAGCTTCTCGAATACAGACAACGGAGCAAATACGTTCCCAGTACTGCTTCATATTATGTTGTCGACCTTAATACGGGAAAATCTTACGGGCCAGATTTGGAAGAATTCGTCGAGCTGCTAAGAACCTTTATCGACTTCAAAGACGGAGGTTCGTGATCAGCGCCTCTCTTCCACGGTCATTGCCTTGCATCCTTCTTGCTTGAGGGGCGCTATGTCGCTGCCGGACAACCCCACCAACCTCAAACCCGGCTTAGCGCATAGCCTCAGACGACAAAGCCAAATTTCTGACCCCACTTTAGGATCGACGTGCCTTCTTTCCAATTATCGAGCTGCCGGAAAAGCTACCTTGGCTTCAGGTAAGCAGAAAACTTCTCAAACGAATCCGCTGACAGACAGTGCTCCATACGGCAAGCCTCTTTCGATGCCACTTCGTCATCGACTCCAGCATCGCAGAGCAACCGCCTGAAGAACTCGTGCTTCTCGAGAGTTGCCTTGGCGATACCAAGCCCCCTCTGAGTGAGCCGCACATCGCGATCGACCACCTCCACAAGCGATTGGGAGGAGAGGCTTGAAAGCGCCTTAGTAACACTCGGCTTCGTTATGCCAGGTATTCCGCAATATCCACGTTGCGGCAGGAGCCACGCTCGGCGCGGATGACGAAGATCGCCTCGAGGTAGTCTTCGGAAGATTCTGTCGTCATTGTTTTCGTATGCGAAATAGAGTCCCGGTCGGCATCGGCGGGATCCAAAGATGAATCTACTGAGATCATTGGCGGAAACTCCATCCTTCTGCTTCGCTCCTTATTTCCACAACCTACGGTAGATCCCCTCATGTTCCAAAAGCTGTTGATGAGTTCCTCGCTGAGCAATTCTTCCACGATCCACTACAAGTATCTGGTCGGCATGCTCTATGGTGGCAAGCCTATGAGCTATTACTACAACGGTTTTGCCGTAGGTCAGTTCAGTGAGCGCAGCTTGGATGAGAGATTCATTCTCAGGATCGATGCTTGCCGTCGCTTCGTCCAGAATCACTATAGGTGCGTCTTTTAGCAATGCCCGCGCAATAGAGATTCGCTGCTTCTGGCCACCTGAAAGCGCAGCGCCCCCTTCGCCCACCATGGTGTTGTATCCATCAGGCAGCATCTCCGCAAATTCGTCGACCCTAGCACGATGCGCTGCATTTCGGACTTCCTCTTCTGTTGCACCCGGCTTTCCGAAACGAATGTTGTTCTCGATGGTATCGTTGAAGAGGTAGACGCTTTGAAACACTGCAGAAAAGTTTCGGAGGAGGCTATCGCATGTCAGCTCCCTCACGTCCCTGCCTCCAACAAGAATTCGCCCTGTATCGACATCCCAGAATCTCATCATCAGGTTGGCAATGGTGGTCTTGCCCGAACCTGACGGGCCCACTATGGCGCACGTCGATCCCTCAGGAACGCTGAGGTTCACCTGGTCGAGAACTTTCCTCGTCTTCTCGCCCTGACCGTAGGAAAACGTTACATTTTGAAACTCAATGTCGTATTCCGAAAGCGCTATCTCTTGGCCATTCTCGTCGATTCGCTTCGCGTTTTCGACTTTTTCGAGCCTATCGAGAATGTCGCCCAGATCACCAAGCATATGCGCGGAATCGTTGACCTTCTCCACTCCGGAAAAGATTGTGAACGAAAATGCCAAAAGGGCGAAAAACGACCAGAGGGGAAGAGATCCGGTCACAAAGCCCCACACGGCGCATCCAACCACGCCCACGCTAGCGAGCTTGAACGCAATCAGGTGGATGACGTTTTTCGGCGTGAACCCAAACTCTATTGCAATGCGAGCTTCCTTCAATCCTTTCACCGAGCGCAGGATGGGCTTCTCCGCAGCACCACTCTGTCCATACGATTTTGCGGTTCCAAGCCCCCGAACATATTCGATGATGTCTTCAGCAAGCTTTTCGGTTGCTTCATGTGCAACAGGGGTAAGCCGCTTTGACGTGCGGTTAATCGAAGCGAGGGCAAAGCACGAGATCGCCGTGCCCAAAATCGCAGCAAGGGCAGCTGGCGGGCTTACGAAAAGCAGGAAGCAGATTATCGCAACTAGGTTGACGTAGCCATTTATCACCGCATCGACCATTTTCATCCCCTGAAGCTCGAGGACGCCTAGCTCGGTCGTTGCAAGAGTGAGGATATCTCCCGTGTTCACCTCCGAAAAGAACCTCATCGGAACCCTCTTGAGGACATTGCCAATTCTTATGCGGTCTTCTGGAGCCACCTCGTAGCCTATAGATTCCTGCAACCTGTTTTTCCCATAGGAGAAGACAAACCGCAGCAGGACGCAGGCAACTATTGCGAGAAAGGAAAGCCACACCCAAGAAGGATCGAGTCGAGAATCGCCATTTGAATCCTCGACCACCCTAGCTAGAAGCCAAGCTCCAATTACAACAGGCGCTGCAGTTGCCCACGTCATAAGAAAGGAGCAAACACATCCGAGAAAAAGGCGCTTTTTATGAGGTCCGGTCCATCGAATGATACGGATAAGCGAGTCTATCATTACTTGCTCCTTTCCTCGCCAGAACCTGCCGACCACATTCGTGCGCCTATATGAGCCTCCCACATCCGCGCGTAGAGAGGGCAGGTTGAAATCAGCGTGTCGTGCTTTCCTGTCGCGATTACGTTCCCTCCATCGATTACCGCTATCTGATCCGCGTTCACAATTGTCGAAAGTCGGTGCGCAATGACCACCAATGTCTTCCCTGATGAAAGATGAGCTATAGACTTTTGAATCTTGTCCTCGCTTTCGGGATCGGTAAAGGCGGTGGCCTCATCGAGAACCACTACGGGAGCATCTTTCAAAATTGCGCGCGCGATGGAAACGCGCTGCCTCTCTCCTCCTGAAAGTTCAAGCCCCGCCGATCCCGCTGGGGTATCCAGCCCTTGCGGCAGACGCGACACGAAATCATCGCAGCACGCCGCCCGAGCCGCCGCCTCCACCTCTTCGTCACTTGCCGAAGGGTTCCCAAGCCTGATATTGTCCCGAATGCTTGCGTCGAAAAGATAGTTGTCCTGGGCAACAAAGCTCACCAGCTCAGAAAGCTGCTCGAGCGGCATATCGCGCACGTCGACGCCTCCGATAGCGATGCTTCCATCGTCGACATCCCAATGCCGCACAAGAAGACGTGCTAGGGTCGACTTGCCAGACCCAGACGGGCCAACGAGCGCAGTGAAAGACCCGCATGGTATGTTCAGAGATATTCCATGCAGTACCTCTTCGTCTTCCTTATAAGAGAAATGGACGTCTTTCAGTTCGATGGACGAACCCTGGACTCCAGTTGCGTTTCGAGTCACCTCGGGAAGTTCTGGCAGGCCAAGAAACTCCTCGGCATCGGCTACAGCGTATTCCATGGACTTTATTTCGTTAACGAACGAGGTGAACCTAGCAATCGGATCAACGATGGCAAGCGCCAGCACCACGCACATCGCCAGGTCAATCGGAGACAGAGCCCCATTAAGGTAGAGAGCCAAGCCAACGGGCATCACACCAAGAAGCGTTGTCGGCATGATGCTTGACATGAGGTTCATGGTTAGCCAAGTAGACTTGAACCACTCCATTGTGAAATCCTTGAAGGCTTTGACCGCATTTGAGTATTTCTCATAGGAGTCGCTTGCCTGATTGAAGGCCTTCACCACCTGGATGCCTTCTACGTATTCCACGATGACGCTGTTCACATGGTTGCTCTCAGCCATAAATGCAGCGTACTTTGCATTAAACTCCTTGAGGCTCGATGCAAACACTATCAAGCCCAAAGGGACGCAAACAAGGCATGTGAGAGCCATGCGCCAGTCAATTAGCACAAGCCAAACCGCCAAACCTGCCGCAAGAACGAGCGAACCGCCCAGTTCGGGAATCATATGGGCTAAAGGCGGCTCGATATTTTCGATTCGATCGAGGAACACGCTCTTTATATTCCCAATGCTCTTCGTCTGAACCGTTCCCAAAGAGGCGTGCATAAGCTTATGCACCACGTCCTTTCGAAGCGATTCAAGAATCGTGTAAGCCGAAACATGAGACAAAAGGGTGGATACCCCAAACAGAATCTTGCTCAGAATATAAGCAACTGCCGCCAGGGCGATCCAAATCAAAGCGCCATCCCAAGTCAGCGATTTGGCGATGGCCATCCCCATGATGCGGTACACCGCGTAAAAAGGGACAAAGCCTGCAGCCACGCTGGCGATAGACGCTAAGAGCGAAAAGAGCATTTTGCCCTTGCAGCGGAATGCGTAAGAGAAAAGCGTGCCAACCCACGACCTTCCCTCAACATTTTCCGAAAGAGCCTCGTTTGTCGACATGGCATCACTTCCTTCAACGGAATATCGGCGAATCGCATAAGCTCTTCGCCGGAATTGTTAACCTTGGCTTATTATTTGATGCGACGGGCGTTGCATCAGCTCCGTTCGGACGGAAGTGTTCCGATTGGACAGAATGTATTATTGACGCCGCCGGTACTCGCTGGGCGTAACGCCGCTAAACCCTTTGAATGCGACAGAGAACTTGGAAGGGCTTTCATATCCAACTTGTGCGCCGATTTCGGAAACGTTGGCATCGGTCTCTCTTAGCATCTTTGCCGCAAGCTCCATCCGGACAGTGCGCACATAAGCTGCCGGAGAAGAGCCGTAGACGCCTCTGAAGCATTGTTTGAACGCCGTAAGAGACATGCCAGCGCCTTTTGCTGCTTGCTCGACCGTAATGCTCTCAGAAAGGTTCGAAACCATCAGATCGTGCGCTTCTTTGACGCGGGCGACCTTCGAACGCGGGTAGTATTCCGTTCCCTCGACTAGCAAATCGGGCTCTAAGGAGTCTAGGAAAAGAAGCAATTCGAGAGACTTGATTTGGCAATACGCCTTTCGCACCTTCACGGGAGCGAGATAGAGCTCGGCGGCAATATGGCTAGCTTGATTGTTGGCGTGCAGGAAAAAGGGCCTTCCTTCTTTGCAAAATCGCCGCTTCACTTCAAAAAGGTCAACCGCAAAACCGGGAAGCGCCTTTCTTATCGAATCAGGCGCAAATGAAAGATCAAACGAAATGGTAACCCCTCGGTACCGACGCGTGGGAAAACAAATTCCCCTGTGTGGCTTGCCCTATCGTCGACTTTGAGATCACCAGAAGACACGTATGCGTACGAGCCTCCGGGCACGGGTTGCTCGATCCTGCCCTCCCGGCACCAGTCAATGCACAAAAAAACGTCGCTCTCGGTAGAGAAAGAGGAAATGCAGCGTCCCATGTGAAAATCGTTAAACGAAACGGTGATCCCCGGAAGAACCTCAGTGAAACGCATCTCTCCGAAACCGTCGTCGCTTTCAACGCGCATCACGGTCTCGCCCGACGCTGAAGCCAGATGCACTTCTCCGCCAAAAACTGAAGGAGCCGTATCAAGAGAAAAAGGGAAAGCGGTGCTAGTCCCATCCGTAAAGATACTTTTTGCACGATAACTCATTAAAATGACTCCTTGGATGCTGCGTTGAGCTCGATGACGCTATCGCAGCACCGATTGAGAAACTCTCGATCGTGGGTAACCAATATGATTGCCGTTCCCGTTTCTGAGATACCGCGTACGAGGCTTACAACTTCGAGCATATGATCAAAGTCGAGCCCACTCGTTGGCTCATCGAGGAGCAGCACCTTCCTGCCAGAAAGTAGAGCGCATGCAAGGGAAAGACGCTGCTTCTGGCCTCCAGATAGCGCCATGGGATGCACCTGCGCCTTATCGGAGAGGTCCAGCTTGGAAAGCGTTGCTTCGATTTGCGCATGCGTCGACTCGTTATCTTGTCCGCCAACCGCCAAGAGGCACTCGTTCCAAACACTGTCCGAAAACAATTGATGATTAACATCCTGCATTACAAGAGATACCGCCCGTTTCCTCTCTTTCCTTGTTTGGCGATTTCCGTCAAACATCACATCGCCCATTTCATGACGCTCCAAACCTGCTAGTCCGCGTAAGAGCGTCGTTTTCCCTGTGCCGTTCTCGCCTAAAACGCCAAGCACCTTTCCCCATGGCACGAAAACGCTCACAGGCTCAAAGACGCTATTGCCTCTTCGAAGGACTGAATACGAAGAGAGCTCTACTCCCTTCGATGCACCATCGGATTGGCATCCATTACCAGGACGGCAGCTTGGAATTGTTACGGATAGGGCTTCTCTCGGATCCGTCGCGCGGAGGCCTAAAATTTCACGCTCCTCCGAATCAATTGCCAATAGTTCTTTTGGAGAAAATTCCCGAGAAATCCGCCCGTTTTCTATCAGAACTGCTCTATCTATCAGATCGGCAGCAAAATAGAGCCTATGCTCAGCTATGACAACCGTCTTTCCCTGAGCCTTCACAGCCGCTATCTCGTCATGCAAGACCTCAATAGAAGACGTATCAAGATTTGCTGTTGGCTCATCAAGAACAAAGACATCTGGTTCGGAGCAGTCGACAGAAGCGAACACGAGGCTTTGTTTCTCTCCGCCGCTCATCGTATTCACATTGCGATTGAGCAGTCGTTGCGCTTTGAGTGCAACTACTGTCCTAGCGATTCGTCTTCGATCTCATCAATCGCGACGCCGCGTGATTCAAGGCCAAAGGCAAGCTCATCATTCGAAGTCAAGTTGAAAAACTGGCTTTTCGGATTCTGAAACACGCTTCCAACAAGTTCGGCAAGCTCATACATCTCACAACTAGACGGATCAAGACCACAAACCCGGACATCCCCCTCAAGAACCAGGTTTGGCTCAAACGAAGGAATCAAGCCGTTTATACACTTAGTGATGGTTGTTTTCCCCGAGCTGAGCGCCCTATCAAAAGCAGGCATTCTCCCCGTTTCACTTGAAGGTTGATATTATCTAAAATCGATGTGCCATCGCTTAAAGCGCAACTCACGCCTGAAAGAGAAATCACCGAATCGTCACTTTGGGATTCCATTAGAACTCGCCTCCCAACAACGCGACCAAAATAACCACGGCAGCGGAAATCGCTATAACCGCCCAATCAAACCAGCGCATCGAAAGACGCTCGGTATCCGTAGAAGGCGACGGATTTTCTATTCCTCGGCATGTCGCCGCCCTAGCCAGTTCATCAGCGGTCGAAGTCGCCGACATAACCAGCGGGACAACAAAGCACTCAACCCTGCTGCCGACAGGGATGTCGCGCAAAGCCATAGCGTCACGAATATGCGACGCCTCTTCTTTAAGAGTAGGAAAATAGCGCAACGTCACCGTTAAAGGAATAAGAACGGACTGAGGGATTTTGAGTTTTGCTAACGCAGTTGCGATTCTGTGAACAGATGCCTCGGAGATCAGGAGAGTCCCAACCATTAAGCACAAATAGATTTTCCTAGCAAATGTGAGGCTAATCGTGAACATCGTAGCGGCAATTCCCCCAATAGCGGGAAGAGCAAGATGCAGTATTGCCACCAAAACGGCATAGCCCGCCATAAAGCCGAAAGCCATTCTTATATGGCCACAAAGGGCCTGAAGGATTGCTACAGCGCAAACAAGCACAAGTTCGACGACAAGTCCCTTTTCGATAAAGGCGAGCACAGACACCGCAACAAGAACCGCCATAAAGGTTCGCGGGTCTAAGTCGAGGGCGCCTTGAGAATGAGGCTTTCCCAAAATGGATCCGCCCGAAAGAAGCTCTTTCTCATTGGCAAGCATCTCCTGCCCCATTACACAAGCCCCGCTTTTTCGAAATGCTTCTTAAACATTCCCCTCGCGACGTAAGCGCCAACGAGACCAGCAATAAACGTAACAACGAACATTGCGATAAGCATGGTTGGATTAGCCGCCGTTTCAAGCGTCGCAAGATAAGAGGCCCCCATTCCCTGTGAAGCGATCTGGGCGACGAAAGAATCATGGAATACCCAAAGCGGCAAAGGACTGCCGCACATACCGAACCCGAACACAGCGTAAGCAACGGCATTACCAGCAAAACTGCGGTACTTAGTAACCGCGCGAATCACCTCGGCAATCAAGCATGCGCCAAGCATCATGCCGAGAATGAGCGGTGTGAACATTCCGGTAATGAAATAGATTAATGAAGGAACCATTCCCATGATGAGCACAGTTCCGAACTTGGGAACCTTTGCACATGCCAACATAAACGGGATACCAGCAAGCAAGCCATCAAGAGCAGGCATAAACACCCATAGATACGGATGAAGACCAGACAGGAGCATACACACGAAATTCACCGCAAAATACAGTGCGGTAAAAATGCCCACCGTTATTAAATCTCGTCCTTTAAGGACGCGTGAGTTTGTCCTGGAAGAATCAGCGTTGCTCATCTCTATACTCCTTTGTTAGCTAATGTTAACTTACTCGCGGAGTATCCGACAGCAATTGGCAAACTCCTAGCCCAAATGGACAGAATTGTTCCATTTGGACATGAGATTGGTTCTTCATTTAGAACCGATACCTCAAAACATCCATGCAATCAACAACGAACATGGCCATCTCACGAAAGAGCAGGATAGTATCGCGGCGTAGCCTCAACAAACCAGCAATTAGTATCGCATCGCCGTTTTTATGAATGATCTATATGGTTAGCAGTTGTGAACAATTGTCAGGATCCTCATTCCATAAGATAATGCAATTGGTCTTTCGAAGCAGAAGGGCTTCCAGGAGCCGGGGGTTGTCCCTCAGCATTCTTTAGAAGAAATGCCTACGCCTAAAATGAGCTTACGAATAGGCACATTAACGGCCTCAAAGGAAGTCACCCAAAGAATAGGAATGCCGATTTTGACCAAAAACGCCGAACTGCAAACCGCCCGATGCTATTCCCATTCACAAAATCGGGGATAGTCGCAAGGGAGTCGTCGCAGGAATCGGCATTTGAATCAGGAATGCGATGATTTGTAATCACCCATCTGATTACAAAGTGATTCGGACTTGAAGAAAACAACCGGACGAGGTGACACGATATGACACACGGCAGCACGCATAGGACAATTGCTACGATTGAGTGGGAATAGCGAGAACTGGCTTCCGGACTCGCATTTTGATGCTGCCGAGTACTGCCTGGTACTATTTCGGCATCGCCGCAAGGTAAAGCCATCAGCGAAATAACGGGAATAACGGCCTCCGAACCTTCTGGTTCGGAGGCTTTCTTTTTGCATGTCTACCTGGGGAAACGACCTAATTATTCCCGTATACCCCTACTGAGCGGTATGGCGGAGTATTCGGCGGTACGGGAATAATTGGGCTGCGGGAATAAGTTCACAATTCGGGTTCCCCGAGGGGCGATTTCGAGCGGGCGAAACTAAGTTGAAACTGCGGGGTCAATTCAAGCCCTCCTTGATTGCATTCGCCTAGGTCAACAAACGGGGAATAAATAAACGCGAAAATCGGTTTACGCAGTTTCGGTAACCCCGAATGCCGCCGAATGACGCCGTGTATCTTGCCGTATTTGAGCACGCAATTATTCCCCCTAACGGTTCTTCCGGGACGTCGATTTCGTACGGGAATAATGGAACAGCTCTCGGAGAACCGGAGGCTGTTCGTAAGGAAATATCAATTTGCCTGGGGAAATGTCAGAAAGAGGTCTTCCAATCGCCACGACCAGGCCCTCACGCTCGGGTCCAGCACGCACCAGTCCATGATCAGGTCAATGTTGGCGATGACCACGCCAAGGACTCCCTACAAGATCGTGCGCGCCAGTCGCCAGTACACTCGTTGCTTGCCAGAAGCTCGTTCAAGTCAGCCCACCTTTCCCTTCAAGGACTCGATGTCGTGCTTCGCGACAGTCATGTCCTGCTCGAGCACGTAGGTGCGCTCCAGGACCTGGTTGTGCTTCTCGACCTTCTTCGTGAGGGCGTCGAGCTTGACCTCCATGACGGCTCTGCTCTTAGAGTTGGAAAGGATCACCCCAATCAGCGTTACGACACCAGTAATGCACGCCACGATGATTGACTCCATAAAAGAACTGCCTCCCGAGATCGACTTTTCGTTCTCGGGAGACAGTGTCCGACCGTGTCACAAGTACGCAGATTATGCTCGGAGTTGTCGCTTGACCTCACGTTCTTCTATGCATGATGTCGAGCTGCTTTCTACTCATTATCTGAGGTTATAAGGACGCGTGGAATCGCCTCTTCGCTCGGAACCATCTTCTTCACCAGTGCAAAGCACTCAGCAAAGTCGTCGCCTGGCAGGCAAAAGACCCTATGCTTCTTTGTTCCATTGGGATATGCGACGGCAAACGTCGTTGAACCTATGTCGGTAACAAACTCCTCGTCATCTAGCTCTAGGATACCGGCGACCTTCTCGGCAACTTCATCGAACAGCGCACGATAGCCAGCGCTTGCTGGTATGCCCAGCTCATCGGCAAGTTATGCTCTGACATCTTACGAGGCTTGTATTTGTAGCTGATCCAATCGGGTGTGATGACAACCATGTCGGTGAATGCTTCATCAACGCTACAAAAGCCCGATTCGCCCTTGATGACGATGCGGGACATCGTAGGCATGCTAACTACAGGCAGGTGCTTGTACTCCTCAAAGAATGGATCCTCTGAGTCATCATCAGGTTCTTTGGTCATAAACAGTCAGGAGCCCTCGGTCCTCTAAGTAGTCAAGCATGGCTTCAATCACATCACGTTCATCCTGCCATTCCATAGTTTGGAAGTATTCGAGATCCTCCACAGGCCTCGCATGGTCAGGAAACCAGTGGTTGAGAATTCGGGTTGTTTGTCGATCTAGTTCTCTTTCGAGCTCGTGCCTCTTATCCCAGTTTAGACCCTTGTACTCAGCTTCAGAAATGCCATGGATGAGTAGCGTATCAATAAGTTGCCGATAGGAGCCTAGCCGTAACTGCTCCGCAAGTTTGTATGGGAATTGCTTTGGATTCAGATAGTGTTCGCGCCAGTAGTCAAGGACTCCCTCTTCTTTCATGATGTCGAGATTGAGCGTCCATGCGTAGCGACCTGCAAGATAGTCTGGATAGACGTCGAGCTTCTTTGCAATCTGATCCAGCAATTCGGGACGTATTGTTCCCGACTTCACCGCACGAAGTATGGTTTTCTCTGTTCTGTCAATGTCGGCATCAGCTCCAAGCTTACGTATGCTCGAGTCAAGCCGGTGTATCACCCACTTAAACCACTCGGGGTCAATTTTCTCTCCAAAAGCATCAACTTCAGCATTGTTCATCTTGACTCCTTTAGTACGGACATTTTTGGTTCCATAATGGCTGTTCACAGAACGCAACACTTCGTACTACCATGCATTATGCGGCCACAAGGTACGGACATCAAGCCGTGTAATCAATGCAAAACACTAACGGGCTCCATGTGAGCCCGAGAACGGAGAACTAACAATGGCGACTAACACGCTGGTACCGCATTACGAGGACAATGACATGGATCGCAAGGATCTCGCCGACTTCGCCAAGCAGAGCATGGATAAGGCCATGGACACCAATCGCTCTGTTGCCATGCGCCAGATGGAAGTCCTGAGCATGCAGACCGACGAGACGCAGGCCCTGCTCCAGAGCGGCAATCTGACCGACGAACAGTTCGATAAGGTCATGCAGGAGTCTGAGAAGATTCGACAGGCAATGTCCGATACCACGACGAAGCTGCATAAGTCGAACTTCGAGTTGGTTGTGAGCACCTGTGCCGTGCTGTTCTTTGGCGGTCTGTTTTTTACGCTTCGCGCCGCTTAGCCGGCATGTATGAGGGGTGATTAATCCATTGTCCCTCATACATGTTTTCATGCCGAGATGTTGCATTCCAACGTGCTTGCAGCATCTATGCGGAAGTGCGCGTGTTCCGTCTTGCTGCTGGCCCACACCGTGCCATATCCGACGACAAGTCCCTCATTGGGAAAGATGGTCGCAACTCTATCGTCCGTCTTCATCGCTGTGTATCTCAATGGTGAGGCTCAAGTTGTTACTCATCGCTGCCTTTGTCATCAATCTCGCGCAGACGCAAAAGCCAGCGTCTCATGCTCCCGCCCCCAAAGAAGCCGAGCAGTGCTCCATCGCAGAAGCGTTCTGCTCTCACGGCTCCGAGCAGAAGCGCCATCACCGCCTGGCCGTCGAGTTCCGATACATCTGCCCCAGACATTGCTTGGCTGCCCCACTCGAGTCCGTTGCGTCCAAGTATGTCGCGGTAATGCGTGAGCTCGTACTCGGGATGCTCGTCGACAAAGTCGTAGATTGCCTGTTCAACGTCAGCAACTGTCGTTCCGTAATTCACGTAGGGCATCTTGTTTGGGTTGTTCATGGTGTTCTTGCTCTCTCGGTCTACAACCCGGTTGCCAAATCCCTCGGCATTCTCAATCGCAGGCAGATGTTTTGTCAGGCTCTCAAACATAAGCCGCCTCTTTTGAGAAATGAGCTTCAGCAATACCGTCGAGCTGCGAACGTATTGTCTCGAAGGGCTGGTTCAGGTCCAATGTCCTCACGCTTATCTGGTTACCGCTCATCTGATACACACCATCAGGCTGCACGTCTTCGTCGGTCTTGGCGTAGAGCAGCATGCCCGACACGCTATGCTGCTCGTGAGTGCTGGCGAGCTCCGCTTCCTTGTTTTTCACGTAGGTGAAGATCTGGTACAGGTTGCCGGAGTGGACGCTTTGCCTGTCGAACTGCTGTTGCGTCGTGTGACTGTAGTACTTCGCGTCGATGATGAGGACGGTCCTGCCTCGTGTGAGCGTTATGTCGGTGTGCATGGCGGGGAGCATGTCATCGAAGCTGTCGTCGAGCGCCCAGCTGATGTACGGCGCCCCCGCGGAAAGCTCTGGGTGCTCACGTCTGTAGTACTCAAGGATGAACTTCTCGTACAGGTGGCTCATTCGCTGCTCGTCGAGGAAGTCCATCATGCGGAGACTCCCGCTCTCCCGCGTCTGGAGAAGGCCCTTCACGACCAGCCAGCACACGTTCATGAGCATGCGATAAGTCTGGTTGTTCCGGTCGAAGCGCATGTGCCAGTCTTCGCCCGAAAGGTTCACGTCTTCCACGTCCACGAAGTACGGAAGCAGCCGTCTAAGTGCCTTCTTGCGCGCCTTGTCGATGTCCGAGCGAATCAAGAGCATGATCGTCGCCTTGAGGATGCGGTTCATGCGCGTGTCCGTGCTGAACTCGTCGTAGCTGCAAACCAGCTGCCTGCGCAGAATCGAGCGCGTCTTCAAGGATTCGGACAGCTCAATCTTGCCCCTCGGTGAGGAGAGCATATCCTTGCGGTCGACGTACTCTCGGCCAAGGCCGCGCTTGAGCTGCAGGCTTACGCCCCGTGACAGTATCTCGGCGAGGAGGTCGGCGGTGTTGTCGAACTCCTCGGCTGCGATGTCGCGGTAGCCCTGCCCTTGCAGCGTCTGGAACGCATAGGCGAGCATGTGGTAGATGTTCTGTATCCGGATCACCGGATTGACCTGCGCAACTTGCTGGCCCACTCGTCGACCTTGGTAGGCTCGTCGAACCAGTACTCGCGCAACATCGGCACGAGCTCGTAGTTGACGATTGCCGAGAGTTTATCGTCCGTTACGTCGTCCGGGGACATGCGGCAGAAGTAGCTATGGCCGATGCAGAAGCCGTCTCCCAGCGACTCGTCGGACGCGATCGCCTCGTTCAGCTTCACGACGCAGGAGATGAGCCTATCGAACTTCTCGCTGGCAAGTCCCTCCTGATAGGCGATGAAGCTCTCCGTGTCGAAGGCGGGACGGAGGTCGAAGAACGCGAAGCGGCGGCGCAGGGCGTAGTCGAGCATGGCGAGCGAGCGGTCCGCTGTGTTCATCATTCCAATGAGGTATACGTTGCTCGGGACGTAGAACAGCTCGTGTGAGTAGAGGAGCTGCAGCGTGTTCCTGGGCCCGCGCTTGTCGTTCTCGATGAGCATGAACAGCTCGCCGAAGATCTTCGAGAGGTTGCCACGGTTGATTTCGTCGATGATGAAGAAGTAGTCGTTGTCAGAATCGTCCTTCGCATTCTTGCAGAAGTTGTAGAACGCGCCCTTCTCGAGGTCGAAGCCCTGCGCGTCGGGCGGAACCCCTCTATGAAGTCCTCGTAGCTGTAGCTCTGGTGGAACTGCACCATCATCACACGCTCGGCGTCCTTCACGCCCATCATGGAGTAGGCCAGGCGCTTTGCGGCGAAGGTCTTGCCTACGCCTGGGGCACCCTGCAGGATGATGTTCTTCTTCGCGCGCAGGACGTTGACGAGGGTCCTGTAGTGCTCGCCGTCCATGTAGACCTCCGAAAGGAAGTCCTCGGACGTGTACGCTGGGTATTCAACCTCCTCCGTGTCTTCCTCGACTTCGCCGCCTTCGTCCTCGAAGAACGAGTTGAGCTTCTCAACGAGGTCGGGATAGGCGGTGATGTCCGTCAGGGTCTTCACGGCGAGGAAGTCTTCCGTGTGCCACTCTCCTCTGTTCGTCCAGCGTACCCTGCGGGTGTTCGGATAGGAGTCGCCATTTTCGTCGATTGGTAATCCCCCTCAACGATGCCGCGACCAATAATTACGCTGCGGCCCCGCTTAGCAAAGACAACGTCGCCCGGCTTGATTTCGCGCGAGAACTGCCAGAGCGCGAGCGCGGAGTTCTTCTGCGAGTACTTGCTACTGTACAGGGTGCGCAGGTTCTTGCGGATGTCTTCCTTGCTGGCGTATTTCTCGACGTCGCCGAGCTTGCTCCAGCCGACGCCCATTACGCCACGTGCGTAGAAGTCATCCCACCTCGCGGCACCGTCTCCCGGGGAGTAGGTCCAGTAATGTGTGGTCTTGATCCCCTCGTCTCCAAGGGAATTTTCTTCCGCCTTCTCGGCTGCAGCCTTCTCGGCGACCTTCCTCTCGCGGTTGACGCGCTCAGACTCCACGAAGGCGCAGCCGTCAGCGAGGGGAAGTCTGCATACGAGCACTCTTCGCTTCCGAGCTCCGACTTGATGGTGTCGCAAATGGCGAGGTAGCGATCTCCGTCATGAACTGGCGAGTCCTTCTCCTTCGGCACTATGCCGGCGATGGCGGTGCCAGCCTTTGCGACGTCGGCCATGAACCAGCGGTTGCGCGAATCCAGGCTGATGAAGTTGTAGGGCCTCGCCCAGTAGAGGCCCATGGTGAGCTTCCAGCCAAGTGTGAACTGGATGACGGTGGTATCGAATGCCTCGACGAAGGCCTTCCGGGTTTCCTCGTTGTCGTCGTCGGCCAGTGCAAGTTCGGCCTCGAACACGTGCCAGAGGTTATCGATGTCGTGCTCGCCGCGACGTTCGTCGTTGGCGAAGGCATAGAAGGTCGCGTTGAGGTTGTTGAGCACGGGGATGCCCTCGAAGTCCGTGGGCTGATCTGCCTCAATGTCGAACACCTCGCGATGCCGGCGATGATCTTTTGCCGGTTTGCGTCTGTGATGCCCTTGTTGAAGAGGCCGAAGACGGTGAACGGATCGATGTCTTGCAGCTCATCTGCCTCAAGCTTAGGGAGACTCATCCCGATCGATTCATAGACAGTTGCTAGCTTGTTTATCAGATCGTCGCGCCTGTCTCGATAGGTCAGCAGCTTGTCAGATAACTCTTTATAAAAGCTAATCCAAGTAAATTTTGTGCTGGTCATTATAGTCACTGCCTATCTTGTGCCTCTGCCGAGGCGCCTTGCTTGCAATGTTTCTCCATATGCGTCTACATGCGCGACGGGTATCTTCATCGAATCTAAGTATACCAACGAGTATCTCTGCATCAATGTAATCCAATGCTTCGTCGATATTGCGCCCATTTCTTACTACTCCGTCAATTACGCTGATAACGTTTCTTTTTTAGCTCGGGATTAATGTTCAATAGACCGGTATTGAGAACAGGGATATTGCCAACTTTCTTGGGCAGAATCTCAAGCACACCGCCCCCACAGCTTCTGCCGTAAAGCTCCGTGAATGCGAACGCAATGCTGTTGTAATAGGCGATAATAGAACAGACGTTCGATAAAATAATATAGTATCAGATAGCGGGCACGGTTTCAATCGAATCCGTGCCCGCTGCTGTATGCGTGTCCTTGCACGCCCAATATGCGCCGTAAAGCCGTCTTCTTCGACGTCAAAGTGAATGCGCTTCGTTTTTGCCTCTCAAATCTTATTTTCACGATTTGCATTTTCATCCCGTTGTCACCGACTTGCGAGAAACCGGAAAAGCCGCTGACAGAAGGGTCTCTCAAATCGTTGTAGCCCAGCATATAGCCGCGACTTGTGACCTGCAGACGGCTGTCCCACGTGCCGATTTCCTTGGCGGCATCCGAAACCGCAAAATATGCCCCCACATCCTTGATTTTTGCGGTCTTTAGCCATGTTTTTGCGATCATCTTTACTGCCGTCCGATTGGCAGCATCAAAGACCAGCACACCGCCGGGGAAAGCGTCCGCCATCCCCCGCACCAGTTCCCGGACCTGCTGGGTCAGAAAGTAATAGAACACCCCGGAGGCAAAGAACACCGCCCCGCGGGAGGCATCGATTTTGCTAAACCATGCGGTGTCTTTCAGGTCACAGGGGATATTTTGTTCTCGATCCCCGGCGGGCAGTAGCTGCTGTCGCAAGGCAATCACATCCGGGAAGTCCAGATTGTAGATCTTGCATCTACCGTTGTCGCAGGTTCTGCCGGTGTTGTCCAGCCCGCAGCCCAGATTGACCACCGCCGCATTGGGGTGGCCTTTCAGGTAATCCCGCACCTCGAAAGCAAGATCACTCTGCCGTGTGGCCACCTCCAGCGCACCAAAGCGCTGCATCAGGCTGCGGGAGTTTTTCTCTGCCTCTGAAAAGTCGTAGTCGATCCGGCCGAGCAGACGAACCGCTGTTTCATCCTTGTAAAGGTTCGGGTACAACTCCGTACACAGCTTCCGGGAATACAGCGGGAGGATCAGCGTCTCCTGCACGGTGTTTTTCTCAATTTTACATTTCATAGGTTTCTTCCTTAGTGAATAAAAACTGTCATAATTGCCGCCAGCACAGCCACTATGACCGGCATGCCTAACTCATGTGCAGGATGGATGCAAAAATGCCCGTGCTTGATGCCCTTACTTCCGCGCCGTGACGCAGAGCCACTTTTTCTTTTTGCGTATCTGCACCTCATGAAAACCCGCCTGCTCCAGATACGCCTTTAATTCAATGTCCTTGTAGATGGTCATGCCGCCGATGATCTGCGTCCACCTCTCGTCCTTGTCCGTATCGCCATTGCTCTCGTTGCAGATAAGAATTGTCCCGCCTGGCTTCAGCGTCCGCCAGACCCCGCGGAAGCATCGGGCAAATCAGGCCAAAAATAGACGGTCTCAAAGGCCGTGGCGGCATCGAAGTAGCTATCCTCAAACACCATATCCGCCACACTGCCTTGCAGAACGGCGCAACGCCCCTCCTGAATTGCAATTCGGTTGAGCTTTCTAGTCTTCTCCACGCTGACGGGCGAATAGTCGATGCCCTTGACGACGCCATACGGGCATTTTTTCAGCAGCCGTTTTATGTTTGCCCCGCCGCCGCAGCCGCAATCTAGCACCTTGGCGTTTGGCGCAAGTCGTAGAAATCGAAGTCCCCACCGCGCCACAGGGCTGTGGCCCAGATTCATCATGGCAACCATAAGTTTTCCGCCGAGGCCCACGGGCTTGCGGGTGTTTTCAAAGAACGACATCTGGCCCCTCCGATTTCGTGCATTCCGCATAGGTCAACGGGAACGAGGCCTTCAGCACCGCGCTTTTCTGCACCGCCCAGCCGTTTTGACGCAGGAAACGTAGGTATTCCTCGCTTGTCCACCTGCTGTGGAGGGGGAATCCCGCCATACTCATGAAAAAAGGCTTTTGCCTTGCCGGAAACCGAGTTCCCCGCGTGGGTGAAGGTTGGCGCGATGAGCACGCCGTCGTCCTTCAGCACCCGCCTGATTTCTTGCAGGGCCTTTTCCGGATGCGGCACTATGTGAAGTGCGTTGGACACGATCACCACTTCGAAGGACTTCTGTGCATAGGGCAGGCGGAACATATCTTGTACGGAAAAGTGCAGCTTTGCGGATTGATTGTCCCGCTTTGCTTCAAGGATCATCTTTGCAGAGGCGTCCGTAGCCTCGATGCGCGCCGCCGCATCCACGACGCTCTTTGCGATAAGCCCCGTGCCGGTGGCAACCTCCAGCACGGTTTTTGCTTTCACCACCGGCCGGATCAGCCCATACATCTTCTCATACGCCGCCCGGTCGTTTCGCATGAAACGGTCATACCGACCGGCGTTCTTGTCCCAGAAACCCTCGCGTTCGTGCATGGCTATCGCCCCCAAACAGTTAGAGCCATCTAACTATAACACACGAATCATGCAGTAAGATGAGGCTAACCTTCTATTCTTGGCTAAGACGCATCTCTTCGGTTTTCGCTTATAACGGCGCGAATCAGATACTAGGCTGGAGCTGAAGAAAGAGCTTGGCGGACAGGTAGGTCGATACCGGTTCCCGGAACGGTGATCCAGCCAATTACACCAGGGCCCTAGTCATTGAGTGGGAATAGAAAATTCCTTAGTTATGGGGGTATTAATTTGATTCCCTTTAGGATAAACCCCCATGACTATATGAATTGGCCTGCTGACTTCAATGAAGATTGGAGGGTAACGGCCAGGGGTGACGGCCCAGCGAGTGCTATTTTGCGAGCTATGCGCATTGAAAGCGACCTCTCGTGGTATAAACTACTTGCCGGAAGCCGCGGCTTTCAGAGTACGGCTTACGTGTACGTTTAATCTCCGTGGGCGACGGGGTGCCGCAAGGCGTAGAATATCGCCCACCTGTAGGGGCCCGCAGCGATGCGGGCCCCGCTTCGTATGAAGGGGGCGTAACCGATGAAGATTGTATCCATCCCCAGGACTTCTTCGGCCACGCCGAGGGCGACCGCGAGCTCATGCTTAAGCACAATCGTCCCTGCATCGTAGTGGTGAGGCTGCGTTTCCGCGGGAAGCGCAGGGACTTCGCCGTGCCGCTGCGTTCCAACATCGCCCCTAACGTGCCCAAAGACCAGTACTTTGCGTTGCCACCCCGCCCCACGACGCGCCCCAACTGCCGCCACGGCATCCACTACATCAAGATGTTCCCCATAACCAGGCCTACCAGCGCCGCTTCAGGACCGAGGGCTCGGCCTACTACGAGACGCTCCAACGCATCATCGACGGCAGCACCAAGCGCATTGTCTCAGAGTGCCAGGCATACCTCGACCGCTACGAGCAGGAGGGAAGGCCTCGCTTTGCCGTCGACATCGACCGCATCGTGGTGCTGCTGGAGGGCGAGAAGTAGGGCACCTCGCTCAGTCTCGAGCCATACAGAGTCGCTCCGCATTTTTGAACGCCGTGTGTGCGTCCCAAATACTTGAGAAACAAGCTGTGAAGTGCGGCGGCGCGCCCGTGCCCGTGCATAGCCGTCACCATTAGCGTCTACGCGGCGTCGGCTTCAAGTGGAACTGGCCCCACTGCTGTATATGGTTTGCCTTGCTGCACATGGCGATCAATGCCCACGATGCTTCTGCTTGCGCTTCAGCTTTCGCTGCTCGAAGCGCGCCTCCGCCTCATCCGCGCGACGCTGGCTTCTTGCTTGAGCCGACTCCCGCTTCATCGCTTCCCGCTGTGCTGCGAGCGCCTGCTGCGCCCCGGTGCCCATCGCCGGCTGCTTAAGGGCCTTCGACGCCTCGCGGGCGCGGCGCTTGGGGTTCCTCGCGGCTGCTCGCCTCGGCGGGATCGTCACCGAAGAACGCGAGCTCCGCCCATTTGCTTGTAACGAATCGCAGGATTTCCTCATCGGACGGTTCCGCGCCGAAGACGATGCGGGCGGCGCCGTATCTGCCGTCCTCGACATGCTCCGCCAGCCCGACCCAGAATTGGCCGTCGTGATATACGGTCAGGGTGGATGACACGCTGATCTGCATGGTTGGTTCCTCCTTTATGTAGATGACCATGCAGAGAAGGGACAACCAAGGAGGCAGGTTACTGATGCGGACTCCCGCACGCCCACGACTACCCGACGGGGACTGTGTTTTCATCTCTGGTGCCCGCATTGTAGCACGCGCGGATTTACGATGTTGATCGCCGGCGCTAGGCGGAGATGAAGGCGGTTCGATCTAGGTCAAGCCGGTCGCTCGTTCATGAAGCGGCCGATTCCCTGAAAATAAAAAGGCGCCCAGGAGGACACCTACAGGCTATCTTCGAAATACTTGGTTTGGGGCAGACGGAGGAAAAAATAGGGCAGAATCGCTCTCACGATCCCGCCCCGCAAACCCGAGGGTTTCTAACTGGCTCCATTATTCCGGGCTTCTCAGTTCTGTCATTGACCCAGGTATCACCCGTCTCCTATAGCGAGTGAATATAAAAAATAGGGCAGAGTCGCTTGCGCAAGTCCGCCCCTAAAACCGTGAAGGTTTTGCTATCTGCAGGCTATTCTACCAACCCGAGCGATTCTGTCAACCTGCGAAGGAACTCGAGCGCGGAGCGAGCTGCGGCGTCGGGCCCCTTGTCGGGCAGCGCCTCGGTTTCTCCGTCGGCCCTGGCGAACATCTCGGCGAGCTCGGATGCGGCGCGCGAGCGCGAGGAGCCCTCGGGTACCAAGCCGGAGTGCGCCACGAGCACGGTCGCGACCTCCTGCATGGCCGTATTCCCCATCCACTTCCTCCTGGTCGCCTTGGGGATTCCCACGGCGGCGACCCTTCGGGAGACGCCACTGGACGCCGAGCCCCGGGCGGCGCCCCTCTCGGCGAAGCAGTTGATCAGGCACGAGCCGTGCGCGGCGCAGTTGCGGACGGACTTCACGCGCTTGAGGTCGTAGTGGGAGGCCTCGAAGCGCCTGTCGCCCCATCGTCTGGCGCAGAAGCGCACGAAGTCGATGAGGGTGCCGAACGAGGTGAGCTCAAGGAAGGCCCAGGCAGGCATGTCGCCGG
>ENA-OPYV01000038-OPYV01000038.1-human-gut-metagenome-genome-assembly--contig:-NODE-38-length-38718-cov-4.616517_pt1 | contig 38718 bp, 36 predicted proteins | sample MGYA00242474_ERZ504485 | MGnify/ENA primary metagenome ERZ504485 (study PRJEB26092, sample SAMD00036263) | human gut metagenome | host: Homo sapiens | study: EMG produced TPA metagenomics assembly of...
TTCCGTACCCGCTCCCATTCATGACGATCGCACCCCCCGACCAGAAGTGGGATGCGCTGGTCGCAGCCCTTCCGGAAGACGTGCAACGTTACGTAAGCCGTGAAAAAGTGCTCGCGTGCTACTGAGCGGCGACCGTCTGTGGATCAATTCGACAAGGCGCTCAGCAAATACGCGTTTGCCAAAGCGTGGCAAAGGAATCGGTGGACGGCAATACCGAAGTGGTGAAAATCGTCCGCGCCGAAGTGCATAAGGCGTTCGGACCGAGCGTCACGCTCGCGCCTGCCAAAAAGCTGGCGGACGGGTCCGAATCGGTGCCGTGGAGCAAACTCAGCCCGGAAGAGCAGAGCAAGATCAATGCGCAACTCGTGCAGGAACAGCTTAAAGCGGCCACGCTGCTGACGGCCAATCTTGGTACTGCTGCAGGTCTCGAATCCTCCGGCAAGGAGCCGGCCGGCACAAGCGCGAAGAGCGCCGAAGACGGTGGCAATGCCGGAGATTCCGGCGATGAGGAGGGCCATCGAGCTGCTGCCGGTGGAGCCGAGGAAGTCGATCCATGGGCGGCCCCGACGCAGGAAGTCCATCATCCGGAACGGCCTGTTCCGATGATGACCCTTGGGTTGCATCTGCACAGCCGATGCAACCGCAATCGGTGGTCGCAAGCGGCGTCAACGATGTGAAAGCGCCGGAACAACATGCGAAACATGTGGCTGTTCCCGATGTCAGCGATAACGTTGATCCTTGGGCGGCACCGATGCCTGTACCGCAGCAAGCGCCGGTGGACGACGATCCTTGGGGTAACCCCATGCCGATTCAGGCAGGACCGGTGGATCCCATGCCTGCTCCAACGGAACCTGAGGCGGCTCCGAAGCACGCCAATCACCAGCATCGCGCACCGCGGCAGGACGCGGCACCGCAGCAAGGCCAGCCGAATGCCGATCCGTGGAGCCAGCAGTTCTCCGCGCCGGCGCAGCCAATGCCGCAGGTCGCCGCGGAAGACGACGAATATTCCATGAGCGACGAGTCGATCGGGGCGTCAACCGCGTTAAGCGTGGACGATCTGACCCGACTGTTCGAGGTGAAAAAAAAAGTCGAGGATTTCGGGCCGGACGATGCAAAAAACCCGCGCAACATGCAGCAGAAGAAGAATCTCGACGACTGATGGCGGTGCAGTCGCAAGCAAAAATGCGAAACCGAGCAAAATCGACGAATCAACGCAATCGTAAGCACTGCATAATCGCGAATCTTATGGAAACCAAGGAGAGGTGAACCATGGCACTGGCCTATGACGGCGCCATCCAACGACTGATCGACGCGTTCGCGCACCTGCCCGGCATCGGGCCGAAAGGCGCGCAACGCATCGCCTTCTACCTGCTCAACGCATCCGACGAGGAATCACAGGGGCTGATCGACGCCATCGCCGAAGTCAAAGAGAAAATACGATTCTGTGACATTTGCGGCAACGTGTGCGAAACCAGCCCATGCCCGGTCTGCGCCGATCCGCGTCGCGACCACAGCGTGATCTGCGTGGTCGAAGAGCCGAAAGACGTGATGAGCATCGAGCGCACGCGCGAATACCGCGGCCTGTACCACGTGCTCGGCGGCGTCATCAACCCGATGGCCAACGTGCAGCCCAGCGACCTCAACATCGCCAAACTTATCGAACGGCTCAAAGACGGCGAAGTCACCGAAGTGATCCTCGCGCTCAACCCGAATGTGGAAGGCGAAGCGACCACCAGCTTCCTGTCGCAGCTGCTTTCGCAAACCGACATTAAAGTCACGCGATTGGCGAGCGGCCTGCCGGTCGGTGGCGACCTTGAATATGCCGACGAAATCACGCTCGGACGCGCGTGGCGGGGCGGTCGCGCGGTCTGACATCATATTCGCCACATCCGTTACATTGCCGGCATATGCTGACGATTGCGCAAACGTTTGCGCGGGCGATCATGGAAGACCCGTGCGGAACGTATGTACGAAAAAACGCGCGGAGGATTTGCGAGGATCCCATATATTGTTCCGCATGTTGGGCGTGCAGGGGCTTGACAAATCGGATTTTTCCTATAATTGACCAGCCTGCTTAGTATGTTGGCGGGCAACACATTGAAGAAGATTGGATAAGTTGTGGCTCTCATCGTGCAGAAATTTGGCGGCTCTTCCGTAGCCGACCCAGAATCGATCAAGCGCGTGGCCCGACGCATCATCGAAACGAAGAACGCCGGCAATGACGTGGCCGTGGTGGTCTCCGCAATGGGAGACACCACCGACGACCTGATCGATCAGGCGCTCAGCATCGACTCTAACCCGCCGGCGCGCGAGACTGGACATGCTGATGACCGCAGGCGAGCGTATTCGATGAGTTGCTCGCAATGGCAATTCATGCGGCCGGCTCTCACGCCTACTCCTTCACCGGCTCCCAGGCTGGTTTCATGACCGACGCCCAGTTCGGTACCGCGCATATCAAGGCCGTGAAGCCTGACCGCGTGCGTCGTGCGCTCGACAAGGGTTCCGTGGCCATCGTGGCCGGCTTCCAGGGCGTGAATGAGGGTGGCGACGCCACCACGCTCGGACGAGGTGGATCCGATACCTCCGCAGTGGCTTTGGCAGTGGCGCTGGACGCGACGTATGCGAGATTTACACCGACGTCGATGGCGTGTTCACCGCCGATCCGCGCATTGTGCCGACTGCACGCCGTATCCCCGTCATCGACTACGAGTCGATGCTGGAAATGTCTTCCTGCGGCTCCAAGGTGCTTGCCCTGCGTTGCGTGGAATACGCGCAGCGATTCGACATGCCGTTGCATGTGCGCAGCTCCTTCTCCCACCGTCGCGGCACGCTGATCGTGCCGGAAGACGTCGATCCGCGCACATTGCCGAACATCTGAGATATCTGAGATTCGCATTCGGCAATCGCGAGACATCGCAGGCAATCGCAAGAAAACCAAGACTTTACGAACAAAGGTAAGAACATGAGCGAAAACAACAACCAGTCCTTGGGAGATCTGTTCCCCGATCTGGGGCCGGAAGTCCCGATCATTTCCGGCGTCGCACACGACAACACCGAATCGCTGGCCACCGTGCGCCGCGTGCCGAACGAGCCGGGCATGGCCGCCAAGGTGTTCACGCTGCTGGCCGAGGCCGGCGTGAACGTCGATATGATCGTGCAGGCTTCCGCTTCCACCGGCACCGCCGATATTTCCTTCACCGTGCCGGGTTCCGCCGCTGCCAAGGTGCGGGATGTGTTGCAGGAGAAGCAGGACGAGCTGGGCTACCAGTCCTTCGACATCGACGCCAACGTAGGCAAGGTGGCCGTGGTGGGCGTGGGTATGAAGACCCACTCCGGCTTGGCTGCCAAGTTCTTCAACGCGCTGAGCGACGAGGGCGTGAATGTGCTGATGATCTCCACGTCCGAAATCCGCATCGCCGCGCTGGTCCCGCTCGAGCAGCTGCAGGACGCCGTCCGCGCGCTGCACACTGCCTACGGCTTGGATGCCGAGCAGGTGGAAGCCGTGGTGTATGGCGGTACTGGTCGCTGACGCAATACCGCGCAATAACAATCGAAAAAAGACTTGACTGGATTGCTTGAGGCGTCTCAGCCAAGTCTTTTTTATTCCCATATCTGTTTTACAGATATTTTTTTCAGATAATCTGCAAATGAAAAAGCGGAGGATTGCTGAATAATCAACAATCCTCCGCAATATTATGTTCTGCAGAAATCAGATATCACCATGTACAATCATGCATGATTATGCGTAACTGCAGAACATATGCAGATCGTTATCACTTCTTGGTGATGTAGCCGAGTGCCTTCAGCATTTCGGCGCTTTCCAAAGCGCGCCGGCAGCGCCGCGCAAAGTATTGTGAGCGAGCCCCACGAACTTCCAATCGAAAATGGAATCCTCGCGCAGACGGCCGATGGAAACACCCATGCCACCCTCGTAGTCCACGTCCTTCTTGACCTGCGGGCGATCGTCGTCGGTCAGGTACTGGATGAACTGCTTCGGCGCATGCGGCAATCCAAGCTCGGAAGCCTTGCTCGTGTAGTTGACCAGGCGATCGACGAGCTCTTCCTTGGTCGGGTTCTTGCCGAAGTTGATGAACACGGTGGCGGTGTGGCCGTTGAGCACAGGCACGCGAATACACTGCGAGGTGATCTTCAGCGGGCCGTCGAACGGCACGATCTCGCCCTTTTCCTCATCGACGCGGCCGAACACCTTCAGCGGTTCCTTCTCGGACTTCTCCTCTTCGCCGGAGATGAACGGAATGATGTTGCCCACCATTTCCGGCCAGTCGTTGAACGTCTTGCCCGCGCCGGAGATGGCCTGATAGGTGCTCACGATAACCTCGCGCGGCTCGAATTCCTTCCAAGCGGCGAGCGCCGGGGTGTAGGCCTGGATGGAGCAGTTCGGCTTGACGGCGATGAAGCCGTGCGTGGTGCCGAGACGCTTGCGCTGGTGCTCGATCACCTCATAATGCTCCGGGTTGATCTCCGGCACGACCATCGGCACGTCCGGAGTCCAACGGTGGGCGCTGTTGTTCGACACGACCGGCGTTTCGGTCTTCGCGTATTCCTCTTCGATGGTGCGAATCTCAGCCTTCGGCATGTTCACTGCGGAGAACACGAAATCGACGTTTTTTTTTGACCACGTCTTCCACGTCGGCCACGTTCTTGACGACCATGTTCTTCACGAATTCCGGCATCGGCGTTTCCATCTTCCAGCGACCGCCGATGGCCTCTTCGTAGGTCTTGCCGGCGCTGTGCGCGGATGCGGCAAGGGTGACCAATTCGAACCACGGATGGTTTTCGAGCAGCGTGACGAAGCGCTGTCCGACCATGCCCGTAGCTCCGAGAATGCGACCTTAATCTTTTCGGACATAACAACCTCTCGCTTATGCTGGAACGGTTTCGTATGATTTCACGCTTGAGGTCGACCAGCCGGCCCCAAACGACGTCGTGGGCGGCCACATGCGTTGTTCAATCTTACGAAATCCGCGGAACAAGCCGTTCCCGCTATCCGCATGCTGGTCCGGCGCGCGGCGTCGCGTCTAGCGTGGATGGTTTCGCCCAGTGCCTACTGTCCGCTACTTGTCGTCATTGCGCGACCATGCGAACAACAATACGATGAGCGAGATGGCGTTGAGTATATTGCTGACGATATCCACAGTCGAGCCTGAGAACAGACCTCCCGGGGAGATATGTGAATACTTCAAGCCGAGTGTGAGCCAATCCAAGGTGCAGATGGCCGTCGTGCAAACGATGAACGCCGGCGGATAGGTTCTGGAAAACCACACGAATATTGGAATCATCAAACCGAGCGCACACCATAGCACAAGCCAAAGGTGCGTGCCCAAAGGCAAGGATGATTGCGACTGAACAGGAAGATTCCCAATGACCTCAAGCCCGCACACCAGTGCGATGACGATGATGAAATATGCGATCCATTGTGCTGTACGCCGAAACATGCCAATCTCCTCATCCTTGCTGGTTGGACAAAACTCATTGTGCTCCGTACCAAATATTCGGAATAGTCGTAGTGCCTGTTGTCGAGTACTGGGTGAACATAATGATACCTCTGCCTGGTTTCGCCGCTTGTTTAGCCTGTGCAATTGATGATGCAGAATAGAGTTTGGCCATGCTTCCCACCCAGCCAGGGACAAATTTGCTAACATTTCCGCCGGTCTCTAGCCCTCGTATGTAGGCTTTTGTGTTGTCGCTATCCATCCAGCGCTCGGTGAGGCCGTTCCAATGGACTATATATTTGTTCACGCCTCGTGCCCTTGCTGAGGATTGGTAAATGGTCACTGTCAGCGTTGTGGAATCTACGACAGAATTTTTCGAACGGGAAAGGTCATTCATGATGAAGAGCTGGTGTTCTACCATATTGATGGCTTCTTGCGAGTACCCATCCGTGAGTGCGGCATCTTCATTGAGAGTGAAGGCTCCTGTTGGACTGGTTGATATGTATTCGTCAAGGCCTTGAATTGCGGCAGGTGTCGAGATCGTCGGAGATTCCACTGCTTGTGCGAAAGGTTGGAATGCTGTAGTTAGGAGGAGGCCGGTCAGCAACGCCATCATGAAGAAGACGATTCTCTTTTTGATGATTGTCATTGTTATCTCCTTGATTTGTTGTGTTCGCTTCAATGCGAACACAACAATAATGTGTTTGGGAAAGCGCTGAGGCAATGATGATTCCAGAAAAAATGGAAGCCGTATAGGTGACTCCCCTTATGGGAACTATGCTGGAAAATATGGGCGAGAAGCAGAGTGGTTTTCACATTGATGTGGGGATTCTCGATAATGATGCGTGCGCGTTAGAAATGATATCGCTCCTGTTGCGTCAGAGGGACGCGGCGATACGTATTGGCTGGAGCGATACGAATGCGCAATACACGTTGGAACGTATGGTATTTGGACCGTTGTCTGACGCTGTAACGGTCAAAGTTATCGTTCTAGATCTTGCACTGAATGGTATTTCCGGAATCGATGTCTGTCGGCAGATAAGATTACGAGACTCAAGAGTTGGTATTCTCGGTGTGAGCTCGTACGCGCTTGATCAATACCGTCAACGGTTAGCTTTGGCGGGGGCGCAAGGTTTATTTTCTAAGCAAGAAATCCTTTCGCCGGATTTCGTAAATGCGGTACATATCGCGGCATCTGGGAAAAGTGCGGATGTCGACCATGGTTTTCTTTCCGTTGAAGAAGCGTATGCGCGCCTTCATGCTGTTCCGAAAGTAGCGCATGCAGGCATTTCTGCTCGTGAATTGGAGATTCTTGGAATGTATGCGAGGGGGTTAACTACTGGTGAAATTGGTGGCCGTCTCAATATCTCATGTGCTACGGTCCTTTCGCATGTTAATCATGCTGCTCAGAAACTTGGCGTCAGGAAACGGGTGGAGGCCATCCGGATATGTAGACAGAGACATCTGATTCAGGGTTGAATCAACCGGAAATGATTAATAACGTATACGGGATAAGTCGATGCATATATGGAGATTTGGTGTGGCTGCTAATTCGTTATCAGGCGACTTAAAGCATATGTCGCACCTTCAGAAGACACTGATGCCTTTTGTTCTCGTATGCCTATTGGTTCATTTATGCGGAGTAAGCGACGCACTACTCCGGTCGTCATGCGCCATGACTGATTGTGATTTATTTCTGATCGGTTTCTCGTTTGGATCATTGGTTTGCACTGTTTTTTCTCCATGGCATGGCAGTTGGGTGACGCTTATTGTTTGGTGTGTTTCTCTATTCCCGAGTGGGTTGTGGAACTCTTTGCCTCCGGAATATTTTATGGCTTGTGCCATGGCTCTCGGAATAATTGGGGTACTTTCAGCTGAATCAGGGGTTGGCGCTCGCCGCTGTGGTATCGGGAATGAGTTGGTTTCTTCCTCTGATTGGACATGAGGAGAAAGACATTTGACGCAGGGAGTTGCTCTCAAAGGTTCTTTTTTGATACTGGTAATGTGTCTTGTGCCAGCATTGATAGGTGGATTAATGCAACAGACTCAACGTCAGATGGAACTGCGTGATATGGTGCGGAGGCAAGAAGAAAAACTGGAGATTGCCCATACGCTACATGATTATGTGACCAATGACGTCGTCGATGCGATTTTATTGCTCGGGCAAGTGCAGGATGCCGATTCGGTCAAGCTCGACGAAGCAAAGGGATGTCTTCGGAAGGCGTCGCTACGTTCCCATGCTTTGATTGAGCAACTTGAAGATGTTCATCATGCCAACGATGAGGATAGTGGCATAACAGATGTCTCAAGAGGACAGGTGGACGGCGATGAGGTCCTTAGGGCGTTATGTGAAATTGCAAGGACGCATCAATCACGATTAGAACTGTTGGGATTTGATGGCGCGGTGCTTTTGCCTGAATTGATTTCTGGGGATGATTGCATGGAGCGTGAAACCATATTGTTGGGATTGGTGAGAGAACTTTTTGCAGATGTGGCGAAGCATGCCGATGCTCGATACGGGTATGTGTTAACCGTTGAAGCGTCTCTTAATGAATATCTAATACGGTTACGGGATGTCGCTGCTGCTGATGCGTCCATTGAATCTGGAGGCACGGGGTTGAGCAGATATGAAGCACAATTAAAACGGCAGGGCGGTTATTTGCGAACTCAATGTGAAGATGTGGAGAGTGGTCTTCATTGGTGGAGTTTGGAGGCCAGAGTTCCTAGGAACGTCGGTAATCGCGCTCGCGTACACTGGTAGACATGTCGAAGGCATCAGAAGAAGCGCAGAAGCAGCTGGATCGTATCGTGGCGTTGGGATATCCGGATGTGGCCGATATGTCGGCCGCCGCGTTCCGTGCTTTGGCACGCCCGCTCATCCGCGCGCTGGAGGATTCCGATTTGGGTACGCAGATTCTGTTGGTGCCTACGCGCGAGTTGGTTTCCCCGGAATCGTTGATCGCGCGTACGTCGATCAATCGCATGGCTGGTTTCACCACGATGCCGCCACGCGATATCGCCAGTTTCCTTCCGCAGGATGGTTTCGAACCTCCGGAAGGTCCGTTTTACCTGGTGGTCGAACCGCATACCGGCACCTGCTACATCAATCGCGAACCCGATGTGGCGCGCAAGTTGATCGATTCCGACGAGCGTTTGCCGCTTACGTTGGAAGAGGGACTTGCTATTGCTACGCAGCATCCGGAGTGGTTGTTGGAGAAGAACGGTTTCAATTTGTTGGGATCGCGTTCCGCGGATGGTCGCGTCCCAAGTATTTGGATGAGCCAGAACGCGCCACGATTGGGTGCGGTATGGCCGAATTCCCGTCATACTTGGCTTGGCAACGCGTTTTGCGTGTCTCGTCGCGGCGTCAGCCTGTTCCATTGATGTTCTGCTGATATTTCGCAGATTTTCCACAGATTTTCCGCATTCCACAGATTGGCGATTGTCCGACTGTTGCGACGGCCACGCCTTGCGTCGCCGCACCTAGCGCTTGAATAGTTTGGCGATGGCGTGGCCGGCTGCGGCGCACATTACCGATCCGATGCCCAGCAGTGTGGCGGTGACCTGCGGGCGGCGCAATTCGTTGCGGATGCCGATCAGATCGGTCACGCAATGGTCTTCGAAGAACACGCGCAATTCGTTGCTGGAGTAGCGCCCGATCAAGTCGCCCCACGTGAGCATGCGCGTCACGTAGCTGACCGGATTGTTTTCGCGGAATTCGAACAGTCGAATGCCTCGCAGCCGCGATTTCGGACCATAGCATTCAAAGCCGCAGGTCGGCGCGTAGCCAAGATCAATGTCATGCACGTGCCCGACGAACGCGTTCTTGTGGTCATGCCCGCAGAACAGCGCGAAATAGCCGCCCGCATCGCGCAATGCCTGCACTTCGCCAACGTTCTCATCCGCACAGCCGATCGCCTCGCCAAGCCTCGAGCCAGGTCTGCACACGTCACGATTCAACACATAGCAATGCCCTGCGAACGTTCGCGCACCCTCCACCGCATTCGGCGTGTATGCGGGCACTTCGCGCAGGCAATCGTAGAACTCCTGCGGCGGAATATGCTGGAACGCGATCGCCGGAACCGCCAAACCGTCGCCATTGCGCTCGCCCAACTCGCGTTGCACTTGCTTCAGCCATTCGATCGCTTCCGGCGAAGGCGTGCCATAGCCGTCGGAATCGGCCAAATCCCATCCGCGCGAATTCGACGCGTATTTTGCGTAGGATGTCAGCGATTCCCGTCCTCCTGCAGCATTTCCAGTATTTCCGGAAGTATCGCCAGATTTGCCAGCATTTCCAGTATCCCCAGCATGCTCGCGATCGCCGGAATTACTGCGATCGCCGTCAAACGCATTATCCGCATAGTCGCCGGAATTCACCATCATCACGCTCATCGCAATGCGCCCAGACCCGTCGGAAGCCTCGATCGGAATCGCAAACGTGCCTGGTTCGAGCGCCAAAGGAGACGACCCGGCAACGGGATTCATGCAACCGGAAAACTCTCGGTAGAGGTCATCCTGTTCGTCGGCGAGAATGCCGCACTGGAAATCGTGGTTGCCGTAGGTTGCGGCAAAGGGGATTCGCGCTTCCAATGCAGGTCCAAGGAATGCTGCGAACGTGTCTCGTACTTTCTGCCGCGTGCTGTCGAGTATGGTCGCGGCGGTCGCGCGATTGATGGATTGCGCCCATGATTCAAGCTTGTTGGCGGATCCGTTGCGCCCGTCGCGTTTGTTGCGTTTCACGAGTTTCGGCGAGTCGGTGCCGATGCCGTCGATCATCCAATTGTCGTCGGTCGGGGGCTGTTCGAGCAACGCTTTGGTGAAGGGATGTCGTTTGATGCCGCGGATTTTCGCTTCGATTTCGGTGACCGCTCGTATGTGCGTGCCCGGCTGCTCTCCGCGACGGCGCAGGAACGTGTCGATGTACGCGGGGTCGTATCCGCGAATCTGGTCGCCGGTGAAGACGATCAGATCGGGATGCGTTTTCTTGATGGCGGCTTCGATGAGACGGATCGTGTCTTCGCGCACGTTTGGTCCGTCCTGAATATCGGCCATCTGCAGCACACGGAAGGTGCCGTCGCTGTTGAATCGCAAGGTCATGATGCTCACTGTAATGCGGCAAATTTGGATATGAGGTGAAAAAGAGACGAAAATCGTGGTCTGTCCGTCATATGGCGGAATGCCGGCGATATATGGGATTGGTTGCCGCTACTATGGGCGGCAGTGCAGGTAGGTAACATGCACGTAACAATGTGGGCCGGCAGAAGGCCTGCCCAGCTTTACAGATAAGGAGGAGTGATGGGTCAGGATCAATCTTCAGTGTTTGATCTCGCGGCAGTGGCTGCAGCGTCCAACGGAGGGAACAACGACCCGCTGCTGCCTCCGGCGCGTTATATTGGAGCTCCGCAAAAGCCCAGCAAGATGCCGTACAACAAGTACGTCGCATACGATAAGCAGGTGCCGTTTGATTACCCGGAGCGTACGTGGCCGGGCAAGCGACTGCAGCGTGCACCGCGTTGGTGTTCCGTCGATCTTCGTGACGGCAACCAGGCCCTCGTCAACCCGATGGATTCCGAGCGCAAGCTGCGTTTCTGGAATCTGCTGGTGTCGTTGGGCTTCAAGGAGATCGAGGTCGGCTTCCCGTCGGCTTCCGAAACCGATTACGATTTCATTCGTATGCTGATCGAGCGTGAGCTCATTCCTGACGATGTTACGATCGTGGTGCTGACGCAGGCTCGCGAGCACCTGATTCGCAAGACTTACGAGTGCCTGAAGGGTGCCAAGCGCGCCGTCGTGCACTTCTATAACTCCGTGTCCGTGCTGCAGCGTGAGGTCGTGTTCCGCAAGGATAAAGCCGGCATCAAGAAGCTCGCCACCGACGCGGCCACCCTGTGCAAGGAGCTTGAGGGCGAAGCCCAGGGCATCGACCTGTATTACGAGTATTCTCCGGAATCCTTCACCGGCACCGAGCCGGAGTACGCCGTTGAGGTGTGCAATGCGGTGATCGACGTCATCAAGCCGACTCCGGAGCATCCGATGATCATCAATCTGCCGGCAACGGTGGAAATGACCACTCCGAACGTGTTCGCCGATCAGGTGGAATACGTGTCGAACAATCTGGTGCCGCGCGACGCGTGGTGCTGTCGCTGCACCCGCACAACGATGAGGGCATGGGCGTGGCCGCCACCGAGCTGGCCGTGCTTGCCGGTGCCGATCGTGTCGAAGGCTGCCTGCTGGGCAACGGCGAGCGCACCGGCAACGTCGATCTGGTCACGCTTGGTCTGAACTTCCTCACGCAGGGCATCGATCCGCAGATCGATTATTCCAACGTTCCTGAGATTCGCAAGACGGTTGAGTACTGCAACCAGCTGAAGATTTCCGAGCGTCACCCGTATGCCGGCAATTTCGTGTTCACCGCCTTCTCCGGTTCTCACCAGGATGCCATCAAGAAGGGTCTTGAGGCTCGTCAGGTGGCCGCCGATCGTGCCGGTGCCGATTTGGACAGCTTCGTGTGGCTGGTGCCGTACCTGCCGATCGATCCGAAGGATATCGGCCGCACGTACGAGGCCATCATCCGCGTGAACTCCCAGTCCGGCAAGGGCGGCATGGCCTACCTGCTGAAGACCAACCACAATCTTGATCTGCCGAAGCGTCTGCAGGTCGAGTTCGACAAGGTTGTGCAGGCGTACGCCGATGAGACCAAGAAGGAAGTCAAGGACGAGGATATTTGGCGTCTGTTCAAGGACGAGTATCTGCCGGTCGAAGAGTCCGGCGCTACTGCGGCTGGTGCCGTGGTCGGCGACAGCAAGGACGACTCCCTCGAGCAGTGGGGCCGTCTGAAGCTGCTGAAGGTGTCGGTGTCGTCCGGTGAAGATGGTTCCGATACCGTGCTGAAGGCCAGGATTCTTGACCGTGGCGTGAACGTCGGCGTTGATGAGCCGGTGGAGCGTGAGGTTTCCGGCATGGGCAACGGCCCGCTTGCCGCTTTCCTGAACGCGCTGAGCAACTTCGGCATCGAGGCTTCCGTGATGGATTACGTGGAGCACACCATGTCCGTCGGCACCGACGCCATGGCCGCCTCCTACGTGGAATGCCAGATCGGTGAGGAAGAGGATCCGCGGATCGTGTGGGGCGTCGGCATTGACACGTCCATCGTCACCAGCTCGTTGAAGGCCATTATTTCGGCCATCAACCGTTCCGAGCGCTGATTTCCGCGGGTTTTCGGTTCTCGTAGCTGAAGGGCTTGTGATGTACTTGCGAGTACGTCACAAGCCCTTTGCTTTTTGATTTCATAGGATTCCCGAGTTTCCGGATTTTCCAGTTTTTCCGGATTATTCGGAAACTCGGAAATTCAGGATTGCGATCCCCAAATGCAGACATTGTTGCCGATTGCGGAGAATGTCATGACCGGCTTGCCGTCGATCTCGCGGGGGAGTGTTGCGAACCGTGCAATGTAGGTCACGTCGTCCAATCGGATTTCCGCGTCGCTTGCGCAACAGTTGAATCCGTTCACGGCGCCGGAAAGCGGTTTCCACGATCCGCAGGTGATCGGCCCGTCCGTCGACCTCGGCAGATTCGCGTCGGGAGTATCGAAGAAACTTACGATTTCACCCCGGGTGATCCGCCCGTCCTCATGGAACGTATATCGCGTCGGACGATTGATGCCAACGTACGTGCCATCATCCTCTTGCTTGCCGTTGAAGAACGTATGCTGATCATGCAGTACAACGTTGTAATCGCCTGTGATATCGGCAATGCCGGTCGGCGCGACGGCAACGGAACCGCGGTATTCGTACGGTGCCGCAACCAGCCAGCCGTCGGAAGTCGGCAGTAATTCGCGTACGTGAGATTCGTAATCTTCATCATCGTCCTCGCTAAAGCGTTCCGCGAAACGGGTGTGGTAGACGAGGAACATGCGACCGTCCTTCAACCGACGAATGGCGGAATTATGCCCCTGCGAGACTTCGACATCGGCAAGCTCTGCCGGACCGCCATCCCACTGTACGGAAGACGTCAATCGAATGCCGGTGCCGCGCTCCTGATTGTCGGGAATCTCACCGTACGAAATCGCGGGATTGCCGTTCTGGTCCACGTACGGGCCAAGCAGCGATTTTGAACGGAACAGACGAATCTGATATCCGCCGGTGCGCCCAAGCCAGCCGTACGACATGAACAGATACCACCATCCGTTTTCACGAATGAAGTACGATCCTTCGCCGGAATTCCAGTAGCCTCCGGCCACTTTCACGCCGTAATAAGGATCGGAGGAATCCTTGACCAGCGGGTATCGCACGGAATAATCGCGCAAGCCGGTTTCCGGATCGAGCTTGAACATCCAGATGCCGCCGAACCATGAACCGAAACTCATCCACATTTCGCCGTGCTCGCACAATGCGGGCGCCGCGTCGATGGCGTTGATGCGCGTGTCTTTGAGCGACAGGTAGCGGGTCAGGTCATAGCCGACGGTGCCATCGGTTTTGGGCTCAAGTTCCAGCACTTTCGGCACGTCGGTGTTCCACAGGTTGCTCTCGTCGAAACCGGAATATACCACCGGCCCCACGTACGTCCAGTCGCCGTCCACATGGTCGGCGGTCAACAGCACGATCACCGAGCGGAACTGGTCGCCGTTCACCGACAGGTACATGCACCACTTGCCCATGGTCTCGTTCCAGATCACGTCGGGCGCCCACGTGTTGCCGAGCAGGTCGGGATTGGAATCCTGTTTCGGCCATGCCTGCCAAATATCGCCGAGCAGCGCGTACGGGTCGCGGCTCAGATGTTATCGAACCGCTCCCAATGCACCATATCCGTGCTGCGCGCGCACCGACGATGCGTGCCGAACAGATAGTAGACACCGTTTTCCTCGACGATTGCGGGATCGTGCACGGCCACCCGACCGTTGGCGAGCGTGTGCTCGATGCCGTTGGGCGAGGTGGCCGGTGCCGCAGATAGTGGTTCTGCAGACGATTGCACTGCAGCATTCACGGTTGTTGTGCCGTTTTCACTCACTTCTGCGACCCCCAAATGCACAGATTGTTTGTGCCCAGAGCGCTGAAGGTCATGACTGCCTTGCGATCCTTGTCTCGCGGAAGCTTGTCGAACGCGCCGGAATACGTGACTTCGCCCTCGTCGCCGGTGAGCTTAAGCGTCATCTGGTTGGCGCCTTCCACGGCCTCCCAAGTGCCCGTCTGGTCGCCGGTCACGGTGCCGTCTTCCTTCAGGGTGATGTTGATGGGCTTGTTCACGCCGCGATAGACGGTGCTCGTCTTATCGGTGACCTTCTTCGGGCCCTTGAAATAGCTGGACTTGTCGTGCGTCACCATCTCGTAATCGCCGGCGATGTCGGCGGTCTTGTAGCCCTTCTTGTCGGCCTTGGTGCCCGTGTATTCGTACGGTGCGGCCACCAGCCATCCGTCGGCGGTCGGCAGCAGCTCGTGCACGCGCACCTCATGCTTTTCGCCGGAACCGGAGAAACGGGTATGGTACACGAGGTAAGCGGTGCCGTCGTCGTCAACGAACGCGGAATTGTGGCCCTGGGAGACCTCGATGTTCGCGTTGTCGTTGCCGCTCCACTGGATCGAGCTCATCAGGCGCTCGCCGATGTCGCTTTGCCAGTTGTTGCCGATGGCTTGGTGGAAATCGCGGTGTTGCCGGCTTCGTCAACGTACGGGCCGGTGATGTCCTTGGAGCGGAACATGCGGATCTGGTAGCCACCGGTCTGCTGCAGCGCGCCGTAGGAGGCGAATAGATACCAGTAGCCGTTGTCGTGCAGCAGGTAGGAGCCTTCGCCGGAGTTGCCGAAGCCGCCGCCGAGCTTCACGCCATAGTAGGCGTCGGACTTGTTCGCTTCGGTGGGGTAGGTGGAGTTGTAGTCGCGCAGGCCGGTCGCCGAGTCGAGCTTGAACATCCACATGCCGCCGAACCAGGAGCCGAAGGTCATCCACATGTCGCCGTTGTCATCGGTTTTCACGCACGGGTCGATGGCGTTGATGCCGGTGTCGGTCTGCGAGGTGTAACGGGTGATGTCGGCATCCTCGCCAAGCACCTGCGGCACGTCGGTCTTCTTCACGTTCACGCGTTCGAAGCCGGAATAGACCACCGGGCCAACGTACGTCCAATCGCCTTCGATGTCGTCGGCGGTGAGCAACACGATCACAGAACGGTAGTTCGCGCCGTTGATCGACATGTACATGCACCACTTGCCCATGGTCTCGTTCCAGATCACGTCCGGTGCCCACATGTTGCCTTTGACGTCAGGATTGGAGGACTGCTTCGCCCAGCCGTCCCAAATGTCTTTGAAGATCTTCTCGTAGTCGGTGCTCAGATTGTTGGTGAAGGTGCTCCAGTTGATCAGATCGTCGCTTTTGAGCCAAGCGCGATGCGAGCCGAAAATATAGTATTTTCCGTTGGCTTTGACGATGGAGGGATCATGCGATTCGCCGCGCTTGACGCTGGCGGTGCTGGTTTCGGCTTTCGACGATGCGGACGATTGCTTCGTCGAATTGCCGGAGCATCCGGCGAGCGTTCCGATCAGCATGGCTGCGGCGATGATGCCTGCCGCGATCTGCTTTGCTGTTGTACGGAATTTCATTTTTCCCCTTCCTTGCGGATGACATTGATTTGTACAACGATGTAATTTCTTGTATAGTGTACAACGTTGTAAAGAAAAGTCGAATCATAAGGGGTTTCTCGATGTCGATTCCTACGAATTGCTGTGCTACACGCGCGAAGCTACCGGCCGTGAAAAGGCGAATAATGAGGACATCGCCTATAGCATGCACCTTGCGTTGCGTGCCGATGGGGCCGCCCAATGGGAGCCGCTCAACGAGAATTACGGTATTTTCTTCGCCGCCGGCGTGCCTATTCAGGCCGCCACCGCCGAGTCGCGCCGAGCGTGCGTCGCGGCGGCGCATTTCGTCGCCGATCCGTTCGATGAGGCGCATCCGGCCACCGATGCCGTCGCATATGGCGCGGTGATGCCGGGGATCGACATCACGTTGAAATCCCTGAAGAACCCGTATCTGTTCCGCCTTGCGGATGGCCGATTCGCGCTCGCCGCCACCCGTACCGCGCGCGGCGGCGAGCCGGATGGCTCCGAGCGATCGGCGTTCCTGTTGGCCGTCAGCGACGATCTGACCTCCTTCACGCAGCTTGGACTGATGATGCTGCGTACCGGCGGTGGCGTCAATCGTCCGTCTGTCGCATTCGACGCGGACGCCTCCCGTTATGTGATTTCCTGGACGTCGAACGACGGCAAATCGTATGTCGCGACCGTTGCCGATATTGTCGCCGTGGCCGAATCCGGCGAGCCGATCGATATTGCGGAAGCTGTGGTAACGGCGGAATCAAGCCGTTCCTGCGATTGCAATATTCCCAATGCCGTTCCTGGCAACGTGATTGCCGTCACTGAAGAAGAAGCGTCGAAACTGATCGAACGATTCGGTCGTATTTACAACGTTGAAACATCGGTGGCGACGCAGCATATCGACATGGCGGCAAGCAGGGAAGCGTCCCGTGAAGCCGTGCAGGCACTCGCCAAGGTCCGCGCCGATCTCGTCTACAGCGACGGTTCCGGTGCCACCCGTGCCGTGGATTGGAACAAAGACGAACTTGAGGCGATTGCGCAGGACGCCGCCGAAGGCAAGTTCCAGCCGGGCGACACGCGCACGGTGAGCGGCCGCATCCGCCAAACCGTATACCCGGTGCCATTTGCCGTGGAGCGTGCGGACCCGTCGGTGTTCGCTTGGAATTTCAACGGCAAGCCGATGTTCATGTTCATCGCCACCGACGACACCGACGGCAACTGCGTCGATCCGAACGATGGCGCCACGCATATGCCGTTGCGCATCGCCGACTCCATCGAAGCGCTTTCCGACGCGGCGGGCGGCCGTGCCAAGGAAATCGATCTGCTCAAATGCGGTGATTACAACGCTGAAGGACGCGCCATGACCGGCTGCTTCTGGGCGCCGGAACTGCATGTCATCGATGGAAAACTGTCGGTGCTCTTCATGCCATGCTTCGATGGGCCGGCCACCAATCCAGACGGCACGCCCAACGATCGCGCAGGCAAGCCGGACATGTGGACGGGCAGCTGCCATATCATGCAGCTCAAGCAGCATTCCGACGGCACGGATTTCGATCCGCGCGAACCCGAAAACTGGACGGTGCCGAAGCCGATTCTCACACCGACCGGCGGCGTGCTCAATCCCATCCAACGTATCTCGCTCGACATGACCGTCATCAGCGATTCCGGCCGCTGGTATTACGCGTGGCAGCAGGTCGGCAGCATTTGGATCGCCAGCTTCGATCCGGCCCGTCCGGAAAGGCTCACCTGCGAGCCGAAGCAGGTCGTTGTGCCGGAATTCGCCTGGGACAACATGATCGCCGAAGGCCCGAACGCCATTGTGCATGACGGCACGATCTATCTGATCTATTCCGGCTCGCTGGTCGGTATCGACTACACCACCGGTCTGGTCACCGCTCCGGCCGGGCAGGACGCCGACCTGACCGATCCGAACGTGTGGACGAAGCTCGACTATCCGCTGCAGAAATCCGGAGTATACAACGGGCAGTGGCAGCTCGGCACCGGACATGGCATGTGGTCGAACGATGAGGACGGCAATCTCATCTATGTATTTCACAATGCGGAATACGAGAATGGACGGTATGGCGGCCGCGACGCCCAGGTGCGCCGCGTGCACTGGTCCAAGGAGGGTATGCCGATACTGGACATGCAGGCGGCGGAAGAGCTCAATCCGGACTATGCTGATATAACGATGAAATCGTGGTTTCCGGCAATAAAGGCTGATTTTGTTGGCTTCAGCGCTGCAAGGGGCGAAAGCCGGTGTTGGGGCCGAATGTATGAGACGTTTTTGGTGAAAAGGGGTTGACATGCCGAAGCAGAATGGCGCCAACGGCGAGCACGTGGTGACCATGCGCGAGGTCGCGAAGGCGGCCGGCGTATCGATCAAAACGGTGTCCAATGTGGTCAACGACTACGAGTTCGTGTCGCAGGCCACGCGAGACAAGGTCAACAAGGCCATCGACGAGCTCGGCTACACGCTGAACGTGTCCGCGCGCAATCTGCGCAGGGGGCAGACCGGCATCATCGGCCTCGCCATTCCCGATCTGCAGATGCCGTACTTCGCGCAGCTTTCGTCGCTGGTCATCGAAGAGGCCAAGAAGCTGGGCCTGCGCGTGATCGTCGAGCCGACGCAATACTCGCGCGAAGGCGAGATTGAGGCGTTGCACGGCTCCCAGCAGACGATGATCGACGGCCTGATCTACAGTCCATTGGAACTTGATCAGGATGATGTCGACCAATTGGATGTGGACTATCCGCTGGTGCTTGTCGGCGAACGCATCTTCACCGACAGGTGGACCATATCGCCACGGAAAACGTGGAAGGTGCCAAGCGCGCCACGTCGTATCTGCTGCAGACCGGCTGCAAGCGCGTGGCCGTGGTCGGCGTGCATCCGGGCGAGAAGGTCGGCTCCGCCGCGCTGCGCTATCAGGGCTACCTTGAGGCGTTGGAGGAGGCCGGCGTCGAATTCGACGAGCGTTTGGTGGTCGAGTCGGGCATGTGGCATCGTAGCGATGGCGTGCGCGTGATGAACGCGCTGCTTGATTCCGGCGTGGTTCCCGACGGCGTCGTCGCGCTGAACGACATGCTCGCCTCCGGTGTGATGCATGCGATCCAGATGCACAATCTGCGCATTCCCGAAGATATTTCGGTGATCGGTTTTGATAATTCCGACGATTCGCAGTATTTGTCTCCTGCGTTGACGTCGATTGCTCCCGGTCTTGAGGCGGTGGCGCGTCTGTCGGTGAAATTGCTGAAGGATCGTATCGACGGGGTTTCGCCGTCGAAGGATCTCAAGCCGGAGCAGAAGGTGTTCCGCAAGGTTTCGTCGTCGTTGGTGGTGCGTCAGTCCACCAAGCTGCCCACGAATTCCTTGGTGGTGTGATCTTCCTTCCTTCTTTTTCTTCTTCTTTGGAAGAAAGGAAGTGATTGGTGCCTCGGCGCTTGCGTCCGGTTTTTACGGATTGCCGGTGCCGAGGTTTTTGTTTTCCCTTTCTGGCGATTGTCTGTTGCCGGGTACTGCGATTCGATTCTTCCGAGGAGTCGGATGCGAGAAACACGCGGTGCGTTCCTCCGATTTGTTACAACGTTGTAATAGTGATATATTCAACGTTGTAAATTACTGGAACAGCGGATTGAAAAGGAATAGACATGGCTGTTTACAACAATCCATCGTGCTTCAGCGCGCAGATCCTTGGGTCCTCAAAGTTGACGGCGAGTACTACTTCACTGGCTCCGACCCGGAATACAACTGCATCGCCATTCGTCACGCATCGAATATCAACGACCTGCAGAAGGCCCCCGAAACGGTGGTGTGGCGCAAGCATGAATCCGGCCCCGCGAGCATCTATATTTGGGCGCCGGAACTGCACCGCATCAACGGCGCTTGGTACATCTACTTCGCAGGCGCCGCAACGGATTTCGAGGCTTCCGGACTGCCGACGCATCGTATGTTTGTGCTGGAGAACACCGATGACGACCCCACCACCGACAACTGGGTGGAGAAGGGCCAGATCGTCACTCCGATCGACTCCTTCGCGCTCGACGCCACCACCGAGGTGATCGACGGCGTGCAGTACCTGGTGTGGGCTCAGAAAGATCCCGCGATCGAAGGCAATTCCAACCTGTACATCGCCAAGATGGCCAATCCGTGGACGCTGGAAAGCGAGCCGGTCATGCTCACCAAGCCGGAATATGACTGGGAATGCATCGACTTCCTCGTCAACGAAGGTCCGGCCTTCCTGTTCCACGAGAACAAGATCTACATCACGTATTCCGCCTCCGGAACCGGTGTGCCGTATGCCGTCGGTCTGCTCACCGCCGAGCGCGGCAGCGACCTGCTGAACAAGGATTCCTGGACCAAGAGCCCGGTGCCGGTGTTCAAGACCTGCGCCGAAAACGGCCAGTACGGCCCCGGCCACAACTCGTTCACCAAGTCCGAGGACGATTCCGAAGACCTGATGATCTACCATTGCCGCAACTACACGGAAATCAAGGGCGATCCGCTGTTCGACCCGAATCGTCATGCCCGTGTCGGCGTGGTCAAGTGGACGGAGAACGGCCCCGACTTCGGCGTGCCGGAACCCGACAATCTGTGGACTCCGGACACGACGGATGTGTTGCCGGCCGACGGCGGCGCTCTTGCGGGAACCCCGGCCGCGAAATGACTGTGGTGATCGCAAGAAACGTTGCGATTCCAACAAAACGAATAATTGAAGATCATAAAGAAAACAGCTTTTCCATCGGCGTGTTTCCGATTTGTACAACGATGGAAAAAGCTGTATAATCAGAATTACAACGTTGCAAACGGCAGTGCAGCTGACGAAGCGTGAACGACATCGCAAACAAGGTTGTTGATGAATGTCACTGCAACGGTTGGAGGAAATGTCTTGGGAGACCAAGAGGAAAAGGAGAAATCCATGAAGATCAAGAAGAGCACCAAGGCTCTCGCGGCCGCGGCCTCCTTGGCCATGATGGCCACCGTCGGCCTGTCCGCCTGCGGCGGCAGCAGCAACGACGTCGAGACGACCGCTGACGGCAAGGTCAAGATCACGATGTGGCACGGCTTCTCTGAGGCCGATGGCAAGACCCTCGAGTCCATCGTCGACGACTTCAACAAGTCCCAGGACAAGTACGAGATCGACGCCCAGCTGCAGCCGTGGAGCACCATCGGCGAGACCATGGTGACCAAGGTCACCTCCGGCGACGGCCCGGACTTCGTGACCACCGGCGCGACAATGGCCAAGGCTGGTCCATCGACGGCACCTTCCAGTGCGTCACCGATTTCTATGACGACAAGGACAGCGGCACCGATGAGTACATCGAGAACGTCGTTGACCAGATCACCTTCAACATCGACGGTTCCGAAGAGAAGTGCGGCGTCCCGATGGGCTACGCGCCGACCGCCGTGTGGTACAACACCGACATGTGGAAGGCTGCCGGCCTGACCGACGCCGACTACCCGCAGACCTGGGATGAGCTGCTCGAAGTCGCTAAGAAGCTCACCAAGTCCGATGGCTCCCAGTACGGCATCGCTTTGCCGGATCTCGGCTGGGCTCCGTTCCTGAAGGGCAACGGCTCCGGCATCTACACCACCGATGGCAAGGTCTCCATCAACACCAAGGAGAACAAGGCCTTCCTCGAGAAGATGCGTGACTTCTACAAGGGCGGCTACTCCGTGTCCGGCATGGATGAGACCGCTGCTCGTGAATCCTTCGAATCCGGCCAGTCCGCAATGGTGATCGTCGGACCGTGGGAGGATCAGGCCTCCACCGACAAGGGCATCAACCACGACCTGTTCCCGGTTCCGAACGGCGACGGCACCTATGTGTACCCGGACGGCACCAAGGGTTCCAACACCGGCTCCACCGGTCTGTACTGGTGGGTCACCTCCCAGGTTGGCGACTCCGCTAAGAAGCAGGGCATCTACGACTTCTTCAAGTTCTACAACAACCACGACAACCAGGTGACCTGGTCCCTCGGTTCCGCCTATCCGCCGAACAACACCACCGTCACCGCCGATGAGCTCTCCGAGCGTCCGCTGATCGCCAAGATCGGTGAGAACACCAGCAAGTCCTTCATCGGTATCGCAGGCTCAAGGGCGGCTTCGGCGACATCGCCGCCTCCGTCGACACCCTGACCTCCAACACCGCCCGCACCGACGACGATATCCAGGGTCTGCTGGATGACGCCGAATCCCAGATCCAGGGCTACCTCGACGAGTACGCCGAGTAAGCGAAGCGGGATTCACCTACAATCAACATAAGTGAGCGGGCCTGACCCGCTCACCACCCCCAGCAAGCACGGTGCTGGCCCTCACGCCAGCGACCGTGGCCTTTTGCTGTATTAAAAACACATCCCTGGTGGCATTAAGGAGGAGATAATGGCACAAGCAACTGCCGCCCCAGGATCCGCGCATTCCGCAGTGGCCAAGGAGAACAAGAAGGCGATTCAGGCCCGCAACCTGCGCACCGGCCTGCTGTTCACCGCACCGGCCCTCATCGTTCTCGCAATCTTCGTTTTCTATCCGGCAATCAAGACGTTCATCACGTCTCTGACTTCCGACCGCATCAACCGCGCCGGCAAGTTCGTCGGCTTCGACAACTACGTCAAGCTGTTCCAAAGCGCCGACTTCTGGACCGACGTCAAGAACACCCTCGTCTACGCAGTGGCCTACGCTCCGATCGTCGTGATCGTCGCACTCGCGTTCGCACTGCTGCTCAACCGCAAGGACCTCAAGTTCGTCGGATTCTTCCGTACCTGCATGTTCCTGCCGTTCGTCATCTCCCTGACCGTCGCCGCCATCGCATGGCAGTTCATCCTCTCCCCGTCGCTAGGCCTGGTTCCGTACTGGATCCAGCAGCTGACCGGCATCGCGCACGTCGATCTGCTCGGCACCCGCGAAACCGCCATGGCGGCCATCGTCTTCATCACCGTGTGGAAAAACTTCGGCTACTTCATGGTCATCTTCCTCGCAGGTCTGCAGGGCATCTCCGCCGAACTGTATGAGGCCGCTTCCCTCGACGGCGCCTCCGCATGGCAGAAGTTCCGTTACATCACCCTTCCGGCGCTGCGCCCAACTTTCAACTATGTGGTCATCTTCGGCCTCATCGGTTCCTTCCAGGTCTTCGATCAGGTCTTCATCCTGACCTCCGGCGGCCCGGCACGCGCCACCGAAACCATCGTGTACCGCATCTACACCGAGGCATTCGGCAACGGCAAGCTCGGTTACGCATCCGCACTGTCGTACGTGCTGCTGATCATGACGCTCATCGTGGGCCTCATCCAGCTGTACACCAACAACAAGCATGAGAAGGAGGAAATCGCATGAGCACCGCGACTCTTTCCGCACAAGAGCAAGAGAATGCCCGCATCAACGCCGAAAACGAGCGTCTTCGCAAGCAGCGACCCGCAAGCGTCGCATCGGCCTGGGCTTCAGCTACTTCGCACTGATCCTCATCACCATCCTGATGATCTTCCCGCTGCTGATCGTCGTGCTGGTGTCGTTCACCCCGAACGCCATCACGCAGACCTGGCCGCCGAAGCTCATTCCGAGCCAGTTCACCCTTGAAAACTACCAGTCGCTGTTCAAACGCCTGCCGATCGGCCGAGAAATGCTCAACACCGTCATCTTCGCCGGTGCCGTGACCATCATCTCCGTGTTCTTCGACTCCCTGGCCGCCTACGGCCTGTCCCGTGTGAACTTCAAGGGCCGTGGCTGCTGCTCGGCGTGCTGATCGCCACCATGATGATCCCGGGCATGGCCCTGCTCATCCCGGTGTACAAGCTACTCGCCAACATGGGCCTCATCAACAGCTATTGGGGCATCATTATCCCGCGTATGGCCGACGTCGGTGGCATCTTCCTGCTGCGTCAGTTCTTCATCTCCATTCCGAAGGACCTTGACAACGCGGCCCGCATCGACGGAGCAGGTGAATTCCGCATCTTCGCGCAGATCATCCTGCCGAACGCGGTGCCGGCCATCCTCACCGTGGGCATGTTCAACTTCATGGGCAACTGGAACGACCTGCTCTGGCCGTTGATCATGACCTCCAAGCCGGAGACCCGCACCATCACCGCAGGCCTCGCAATGCTGACCGGCCATGGTTCCTCCGTCACCCCGTACGGTGTGGTGATGCAGGTGCCCTGATCTCCGCACTGCCGTTGCTGGTGGTCTTCTTCTTGGTGCAGAAGCGCTTCGTTGAAGGTATCGCCATGACCGGCATGAAGTAAAGCCCGACTTCATCCGATCGAAACGATCCATAACTGAACATCCATAATCAAACCTTGTTTTCCTTCCTTCGATAACTGCGCTGTTGAGTGCGTAGAACAAGGCCGTCGGCGTGGCTCCTCCCCACGGTGGCGGCCTTGTTCTGTATTCTCGTAAGAAACGTTTGGACACGTATTTTGATACACGCATGTAGACGACGCAAAGGAGCGCGCATATGACTTCGCATATTCTCGAACGGGTCCCCCTACAGCAGGTGAGGCTACTGCCAGGAGAACATTTTGACGCGCAGCAGGCCGGCGCACGGTATCTGCTTGAGCTTGACGTCGATCGCCTGCTATACCCCTTCCGCAGAGAGGCGGGACTGCCGCAGCCGACCGATGCCGACGGCAATCCGGTAACGTCGTACCCGAATTGGGAGGAAACGGGGCTTGACGGCCATATCGCAGGGCATTATCTGTCGGCTTGCGTCGGATTCGCGCAAGTCGCAGACGATCCGCAACCGTTCATCGACCGCGCCGCCACCGTGGTGCGGTCATGGCATGAATGCCAGCAGTCGTTTGCCGGCGATGCTGTGATGCGCGGGTATGTGGGTGGTGTGCCTGATTCTCGCACCGTGTTCGGGCGCCTTGCCGCAGGCGATGTTGAATCGCAGAATTTCTCGATGAACGACGCATGGGTGCCCATGTACAACGTTCACAAAACGTTCGCCGGTTTGTTGGATACATGGGCCGATTTTGCTTCTATCGATGAACAGACTTCGCAGCTGGCACGTACCGTCGTGCTTGATCTGGCCGATTGGTGGTGCCGTATCGCCGAGCCGCTGGACGACGAGACCTTCGACAGGATTCTGGTGAGCGAATTCGGCGGCATGTGCGAATCGTTCGCCGAACTGTACGCGCGTACCGGCGAGGAGCGCTACCATGTGATGGCCGACCGCTTCAAAGACCACGCCATCTTCGACCCGCTGGCGCAAGGCGAGGATGTGCTCACCGGCATGCACGCCAACACGCAGATTCCCAAGTGCTTGGATAGAACGTTTGGCGCGATTTGCAACGATGAACAGGCCGACGCCGCCACTAACACCTTCTGGGATTCCGTGGTACATCACCGTTCCGTAAGCATCGGCGCGCATTCCGTGTCCGAGCATTTCCACCCGACGGACGATTTTTCATCCATGATCGAATCGCGAGAAGGCCCGGAAACCTGCAATTCGTACAACATGTCGAAACTTGCGGAACGACTGTGGCTGCGTTCCGGCAGCGCCGACTATATCAACTTCTACGAGCGGGTGCTGGAAAATCACCTGCTGTCCACCATCAATCCGAAGCAGCCGGGATTCGTGTATTTCACGCCGATGCGATCGCAGCATTATCGTGCCTATTCCACACCTCAGGAATGCTTCTGGTGTTGCGTCGGTTCGGGATTGGAGAATCACGCCCGATATGGACGATTGATTTACGCGCTGCAGCGGCCGGCTGCGCAGATTCGGCTGATTCGGCTGCTGCTGGTTTTGCCAGTTCTGCCGCCGAGACGGGCAATACCGTTTCAAACAATGCCGAGGCGGAAGCTACGCGCCTGCTGGTCAATCTGTACATCGATTCCACCTTCGACTGCCCGGAGCAGGGTCTGCGCATCACGCAGCGCGCCGCTCGCATTGAGGATGGCGTCGATTACACGGTGACGTTCACATTGGAATCCACGGCCGAGCATGTTCCCGATACTCCCGGTGGTTTGCGGGAAACCACGCTGTTTCTGCGCCGTCCGTGGTGGGCGGAGCATTACGGCGTCATGGAGGCCACATGCGCCGTCTGCACGCTTGATCCGGCACGCACCAACGATATTCCCGAAGGATATCTGCCGTTGCGTCTGCGCTGGAACGGCGTTGCGGAAGTGGTGATGCGGTTGCGGCCGCGGATCACCGTCGAGCGTATGCCGGACGGTTCGCCTTGGGTCAGTTTCATGAAGGGGCCGAAGGTGATGGCGCTGGCTTCGGATAGCGACGATATGGACGGCGAATTCGCGGACGCCGGCCGTATGAGTCATATTGCCACCGGTCCGTTGCGTCCGCTCGTATCCATGCCGATCATCAACGGCAATCCGGTCAAGGCGTGCGCGCAGGTTTCCAGACCGTACGTGCATGGCCTCACCGTTGCCGCGACGGACGTTTCCGGCCGTACCATGCTGTTCGACATGCATGAGTTCAGCAGTATGCATGGCTGCCGGTATTCCGTGTATCTGCCGGTTGCCGACGATGGCAACGTGTGTGCGTTGCGCGCGCAACTGGCCGATATCGATGCGCGTCAGGCCGCTAGCGAGCAGACCGTTGTCGACACCATCGCATGCGGTCAGCAGCAATCGGAAGTCGATCATCGGTATTCGGGCGATAACGACATGATGGGTGCCGACGGCACGTTGCATTGGCGTCGCGCGTTGGCTGGTGGCGAATTCCAGTATGCGATGCGCGGGCGTGGTCAGGCGCATCGTTTGGAAATCGAGGTGATTGCCGATTCCGCGGAAAGCGACGGTGAAAACGCGGCGTATGAAGTGACGCTCGACGGCCTGCCATTGCAGCGTGGCGAGCATCGTCGCATCGACGGCGATCCCACGGCAATCGACGTGTATCCGCTGCCGGATGCCATAGAAACTGCGGAAACCGCGGAAAATATTGAGAATACCGGAGAAAACGACAATGCTGACGACGCTGCGATCGTACGCATCTCGGCTTCGGCGCATGACGGCGCGAAAATCACCGCCCTACGATTGCATAAGTAGGATTGCAGCGATGAAAATCGCGATATGGCAGACGACTGACCGTCCGGGGGGCGTCTGCCATGGCGATCCGGTGATTGGAGGATGCTGATACGCATTGTGGCGGCAACGATGGTATTCGTTGCCGCCACAATGTTTTTTGCGGTTGCTTTGCCGGTTGCCGTTCCGGCTGGCGTCGGTTGCCGTCAATGAGTGGGTGCCTTGCCTGCCGCCGACGGTTGTTGCGACGGTTATTGGGCTCCGTTCGACTGGTCGTCTCCGGAGTTGTCGCCACTGCTGTTGCCGCCGTTGCCGCCGTCCCCGGAGTTGTCTCCGCCGTTATTGCCGCTGTCTCCGCTGTCTCCGCCGTCTCCGGAGTTGCCGCCGTCTCCGTTACCGCCGCTGTTCTGATCGCTGTTTTGCGTAGGATCGGGTGTGGTCTGCTCGGTGTTCTCTTCGGCCTTCGGCGTCTCCTGATTCTGCCGTGTCTCGGTCTTCTGCGCGCCGGTGCCCCATGTGCCGTCCGGGCCGCCGATCTTGCCGTTGTCGGTCGGTTCGGTGAAGGTCAGCACCTCCTGATTCTGCAATGCGAGCGACATAAACTCCTCGAACAGATGCGACGGGTAGCCCGTGGAGGAAACGCCATAGCCTGCGAACGATGGCACTTCCTGCGCGCTGCCGTCTTCCGCAGGATTCCAAATGGCCCACACATTGAGCAGCTGCGGCGTGTAGCCCACGAACGAAGCGGCCTTCTCATCATTCGCGGTGCCGGACTTGCCGGCCACCTGGCGTCCGAGACGTGCCGAAACACCGGCCGCGGTGCCGTACGTGGTGGTGCCCTGCATGGCCTTCTGCACCAAGTGGCAATCGTTTGCGTCGAATACCTGCTGGTTCTCCTGCGCTGTCTTGTACAGTTCCTTCGAACCGTCGGACGTGAGCACCTTGTCGACGATGTGTAACGTGTTTTTCACACCATCGTTGGCAATGGTGGAGTGGCCCTGAGCCAGATCCCATACGGTAATGCCGTTGATGCCCAGAATGTTGTAGGTGGTGTCTTCGGCAATGTCTCCCTCAAATGCCCGCCTGATGCGCTATTTTGGCGAGATTCGCGGCGCCGAGATGCTTGTTGACGTCCATGAACACGGTGTTCACCGAATTCGCGGTCGCCTGATAGAGGTTGATATACCCCCAGTTGGTGTTCAGTGCGTTCGGCACCTGCGCGGTGGTTCCCGGCGTCGTTTCAAACGTCAGGCCGGAATTGCCGTTGAAGATGGTGTTGAAATTCACACCCTCCTGCGCGGCGCCCAGCAAGCCGAACGGCTTCATGGTGGAACCCGGTTCGAACGTGGCCTGCGTGGCGTTGTTGAGCTGCTTGGTGAGGTAATCGTTGCCCGCATACATGGCTTTCACGGAACCGGTCTTCTGATCGACCGCAATGCCGCCCACCTGAATGCTTTCCGGCATGCCCTCCGGTCGGGTGTCGCCGACCTGCTGAATCTCGTCCTGCATGTCCTTGTCGAGCGTGGTGACGATCTTGTAGCCGCCGGTTTCCAGATCATCGGCGGTGAACGCCTTAGAATTGACCAGTTCGTTCTTCACCGTGGTCAGCAGATACCCGTTCGCGCCGGCCATCTGGTTGCTCTGCTGTATTTCCGCCACGGCGGGGAACTGCGCTTCCTTCTTCTCCTGGGCGGTGATGTAGCCGTCTTCCTTCATGATGCTGAGCACGCGGTCGTATCGCTTTTCGGCCTGTTCCTGATTGACGGCCGGATCCCATGAGCTCGGCGCCGGAATGATACCAGCCAACATGGCGGATTCCGACAAGGTCAGATCGCTGGCGTTCTTGTTGAAATACGCCTTCGCCGCCGCCTGAATGCCATACGCGCCACGACCAAGATAAATCGTGTTCATGTAATTGCACAGCACCTGGCTCTTATCTTGTGCCTGCGCGATCTTGATGGCCAGGAACGCTTCTCTCAGCTTGCCGGAATACGACGTGGTTTCGCCCAAATAGTAGCGTTCCGCATACTGTTGGGTGATGGTCGAACCGCCCTGACGGCTGCCTGTGGTCAGATTCGTATACAGCGCTCGCGCGATGCCATACAGATCGATGCCCTTGTTGGTGTAGAAGGAACGGTCTTCCGACGCGACGATGGCATTGCCCACGTAATCTGGCAATACCGCGCAGTCGATGATTTCGCGGTTTTGCTCCGCGTAGCTGCCGATTTCCGTAGTGCCGTCGGCATAGTAGACGGTTGTTTTTTCGGCGAGGGCGAACTTCTCCGGTTCGGGGATTTCCGTGGTGATATACATGTAGGCGAACAGGCCGATACCTGCCGCGAGCAGCGCTGCGAAGATGCCGAGTACCCACTTCAGCACGAGATGCTTGCGCTTGTTCTGCTTTTTCTGAGGTCCGTTGGCGCGGTGCGATCCGTGGTTCTGCGGCTTGGGCGCGCTATGGGATGCGTTGCTGCGATTGCTGCCGGCGCCGCCTCTGCGGGCGCTTCTTGAGCGTGAGCTTACGCTTCGTGTGTGTGAAACCATAGGTTCCACCGTAGCTGATTGACTTGAGAAATCAGGTGAAAATGGGGTGAGTTTGCCCTTGGGAGGGCATTTTTTGCGCAGCTCTTTTACAAATCGACAGTTTGTGGGTCGTTGTCTCAATATCGGCTTATTTTCAGGGTTTTATCAGTTTTTCAGGTGCCTTTTCGCTGTTTCGCAGGTATGCTTGAAATTTGGTACCTGTGAAACGCATATATGCATATATAACAGAGGAGTCGTTTACAGATGAGCATTCGTGTAGCTATCGCTGGCGTTGGCAATTGCGCTTCTTCGCTGGTGCAGGGCGTTGAATACTACAAAGACACGAAGGACGAGGATAAGATTCCCGGTCTGATGCACAACAATTTCGGCGGATATCGCGTGCGCGACATTGAATTCGTCGCCGCATTCGATGTGGACGCGCTGAAGGTCGGCAAGGATCTGTCTGAAGCCATCGAGCGTCGCAGAACAACACGATCAAATTCGCCGACGTGCCGAATCTGGGTGTCGAAGTGCTGCGCGGCCCGACCAACGATGGTCTGGGTGAATACTATCGCCAGATGATCGAAGAGTCCGGCGCCGAGCCGGTCGACGTGGCCCAGGTGCTGCGCGACAAGAAGGTCGACGTGCTCGTTTCCTACCTGCCGGTCGGTTCCGAGCAGGCCGACAAGGCATACGCCCAAGCCGCCATGGACGCCGGATGCGCGTTCGTGAACTGCCTGCCGGTGTTCATCGCATCCGATCCGGAATGGGCTCAGAAGTTCCGTGACGCCGGTGTGCCGATCGTCGGCGACGATATCAAGTCCCAGGTCGGCGCCACCATCACGCACCGCGTGCTCGCCCGTCTGTTCGAGGATCGTGGCGTGCGCTTGGACCGCACGTACCAGCTCAATGTGGGCGGCAACATGGACTTCATGAACATGCTGCAGCGCTCGCGCTTGGAATCCAAGAAGATTTCCAGACCCGCGCCGTCACCTCCGTGGTGCCGCACGATATGGACCCGCACAATGTGCATATCGGCCCGTCCGATTACGTGGCATGGCTTGACGACCGCAAGTTCGCGTTCGTGCGTCTTGAAGGCACCACGTTCGGCGATGTGCCACTGAGCTTGGAATACAAGCTGCAGGTGTGGGATTCCCCGAATTCCGCCGGTATTGTGATTGACGCCGTGCGTGCCGCCAAGATTGCGCTCGATCGCCATCTGGCTGGTCCGATTCTGGCTCCGAGCTCCTATTTCATGAAGTCGCCGGCCGTGCAGCACGAGGATGGCGAGGCCCGCCGCTTGGTGGAGGAGTTCATCAAGGGCGAGGTTGAAGGCAGCGAAGAGCAGCTTGACGCCGATGTCGCCGCCGCCAAGGCAGCTGGCAAGGATGTGTGGCGCGCCTGATTTTTAGTTCGCCTGATATGAGGGATCCCCCAATCTACCGTCGGTGGATTGGGGATTTTTAATTACGATTTGGAAACGATGCGTATCGTCACTTCTTGAGAAGGGGTTCGACCTGTTCCTCGTACGCGGTCAACGCGGTGTCGATCACATTGTGCATGTCGTAGTACTTGTACGTGCCCAAACGGCCGCCGAACACCGTCTTCGGCTCGGCCTTCGCGAGCTCCTCGTACCTCGCGTACAGCGCCTTGTCGGCCTCCGTGTTGATCGGATAGTACGGCTCGTCGCCACGCTCGGCGAAACGGCTGTACTCCTCCCACACCACGGTCCTGTCGGGATTCTGCGAGGCGGCGCGCTCCGGATTGAAGTTCTTGAACTCGATCGCGCGCGTGTACGGCACGTCCGCGTCGGAGAAGTTCATCACCGGGCAGCCGAAATGGTCGCCCTCGTCGTAACGCACCTCCTTGAAGTCGACCGTGCGCCACTTGAGCTCGCCCAGCGAGTAGTCGAAGTAGCGGTCCACCGGACCCGTATACACCACCGGCACGCCGGCCGCGGCCAAAGCCGCCTTGTTGTACGGCTGGGACCCGTCGAAGAAGTCGGTCTCCAGGGTCACATGGATGCGCGGATCGTCGATCATGCGCTCCATCCACGCGGTGTAGCCGTCGGCCGGGCAGGCCCTCCCACGTGTCCTTGAAATAACGGTTGTCGTAGTTGAAGCGCACCGGCAGGCGGTTGATGATGCCCGCTGGCAGGTCCTTCGGATCGGTCTGCCACTGCTTGCCCGTGTAGTTCTTGATGAACGCCTCGTACAGGGGGCGGCCGATCAGCGAAATGCCCTTGTCGTTGAGGTTCTGGGGATCCTTGCCCGCCAGCTCGCCGGCCTGCTCGGCCACGAGCGCCTTGGCTTCGGCGGGCGTGTAGTGCGCGCGGAAGAACTGGTTGATGGTGCCCAGGTTGATCGGCAGGGGGTAGACCTCGCCGTCGTGCGTGGCGTACACGCGGTGCACGTAGTTCGTGAACGAGGTGAACCTGTTCACGTAGTCCCACACGCGCCTGTTTGGACGTGTGGAACAGGTGGGCGCCGTACTTGTGGATCTCCGCGCCGGTCTCCTCGTCCATGTAGCTGTACGCGTTGCCGCCGATGTGGTCGCGCACGTCGATGATCTCCACGCGCACGCCGAGCCTCTCCACGGCCTGCTGGGCCACGGTCAGGCCGAACAGGCCCGCGCCCACGACCACCAGATCGGGATATTCCACCGCTTCAGTCATAAGAACAACCTTCCGAACTTAAAACAAACACACAATATTCGTGTGCGATTCCTCATCAAGCATACCCGTCCGCCCTCCTTACGCGGGATGCTCATGGGGAAGCGGCATTTTGACGTTTGATTTCCCTGTGTCGCTGGTCGTGGGGCTGGCTGCTCCACGGATCATGGCATGGTCTGTGTGGTTCGTGCGCGGCCTGTGGCGCGGGTTGCGCTGCGGTTCGTGCGGCTTGCGGCGCGGTTCGGTCCGGGCATGGTGTACACTGGTCTTTGCCTCCGCGTGGCGGTACGTCACCCAACTCCCCCAGGGCAGGAATGCAGCAGGGTAAGTGGCCTCTTCCGGGTGCGTGGAGGTTTTCTTATATCTTCATGCCATTCGCGCATACCGTAGAGCCAATGCCGTATTCTCGATGATTATGACCGACGAATTCAAGCCAATCATCCGAGACCCGCACAAGTCCGCGAATATGCTGGAACAGCCGGTCGCGCCCGTTCCCGTGCCGCAGCCGCCGTCTGATCCGATCGAACAGGTGCTTTCCCCACGTGAAGTGAGCGAAGGGCTTGCCAAAGCCGATCCGCTGACCCGTCATCCGCGCGTGTCGAGCATTATGCTCAGCGTGGTGTTCGGTCTGCTGCTGCTTGCCGCCGCGGTGGGCGTCTGGTGGTTGGGCGTGCGCACGATGGAAGGCCAAAGCTATGAAGACATGGTCTGGTCGAAATTCGATGCGGCCCTGCCGGGATGGCTGGAACCGGTCGTGCATGTTTTCACCATTTCCACCGTTGTAATCGCAACAAGCGCGATTATGTCGATAATCGCCCTCGCCGTACTTATCGTAAGAAAACGATGGCTGTTGATTGCTCAACTGGCGGTATTCGGCGGAATCTGCTTTGCCGCAGCAGAGTTGCTGAAGCCGCTGCTGCCACGTCCGTACTTAATCAATCTGGAATCAAATCCCAATAATTCCGCGCCTTCCGGGCATGTCATACTCGCCGCCGCGGCAGGAATGATCCTACTATGCGCCGTGCCTCGCGTATGCCGTGCGCTCGTTGCCGTGATCGGCTGGCTGTATGCGGTACTCGTCGGATTGTCGGTGATTGCGGGACAGTGGCACCGGCCGACCGACGTGATCATGGCGTTGCTGATCGTCGGCGGAGTGGCAATGATCACGCTTGCCGCGACGTTTGCGAACGGCATGGATGAGCCCGGTTCGCGTGCGTCGTCGCCTTCCGTGCAGATCGTCGGCAGCGTGCTGTTGACGTTCGGCGTGCTCGGCACCCTGTATGGCGCATACATTATTTGGCAGATTCAGCCGGGACTTGCGATGAGTGCGGAATGGACGAATTCCGGTGCGCACCTTTCCACGGTGATTCTGACGGCTTCCGTTGCGTCGTTGGTGTTCGGGCTGGTGTTGACCATGCGTCAGCTGACCGCCTCGCCATTGACGAAACTTGGGCTTGTCGGTGCACCTCCGGCCCCTCCGAAACGCTGACGGCAAAACGTACGATCACGCCGAAAATTTCCGGCACCGGTCGCTCGCGCCACACGGACGGTTTGCCAACTGCATACGGTCAGTGAGTATTATTGCGTTGCAAACGCTAGTAATAAGGAGTGGCTATGGCTACCGGCAGCAAGCTCGTGATTGTGGAGTCTCCCACCAAGGCCAAGAAAATCGGTGGGTATTTGGGCTCCGAATATACGGTGATGGCCTCGGTCGGCCATATTCGAGATCTTGCGCAGCCGAGCCAGGTGCCGGCCGCCGACAAAACCAAATTCGGCAAGTTCGGCGTTGACGTGGAAGACGGATTCAAGCCGTACTACATCGTCGACGGCAACAAGAAGAAAACCGTGTCCGAGCTGAAAAGCGCGTTGAAAAAAGCCGACACCCTGTACCTCGCAACCGATGAGGATCGCGAGGGAGAGGCCATCGCCTGGCATCTGGTACAGACGCTCAAGCCGAAAGTGCCGGTTAAGCGCATGGTGTTCCACGAAATCACGAAGGAAGCCATCAAAGCGTCGCTTGACAATACTCGCGACGTTGACGACGACATGGTCGACGCCCAGGAAACCCGCCGTATTCTGGACCGCCTGTACGGCTATGAGCTTTCTCCGGTGCTGTGGCGCAAGGTTGGGCCGGGTCTTTCCGCGGGCCGTGTGCAGTCCGTCGCCACGCGTTTGATCGTGGAGCGCGAGCGCGAGCGTATGGCGTTCGTGCGTGCCCCGTATTGGGATGTCACCGCAACGTTGGAGGCGCCGGATGCCGATGGCAATAATGTTGCGTTCGAGTCTCGTATGGTGCGTTGGGTGGCCGTCGTTTGGCTGGTTCCAAGGATTTCGGCGCCGATGGCAAGCTGACTGCGGCCGGTGCGAAGGATCAGGTCGTGCAGTTGGACGAGGCGCAGGCTTCCGCGATTGCGCAGGCATTGGAATTTGCAACGTTTTACTGTCGCGTCGATGGAAACCAAGCCGTACCGTCGCCGTCCGGTTCCACCGTTTACCACGTCCACCTTGCAGCAGACCGCCGGCAATCGTCTCGGCATGAGCTCGCGTCAGACCATGCGTGCGGCGCAAGGATTGTACGAAAACGGCTATATCACCTACATGCGTACCGATTCGGTGACGCTGTCGCAGGAGGCGATCGCAGCCGCACGCGAAGCGGTCGTCAAGCATTTCGGCGAAAACTATCTGTCGGACGCGCCGAAACAATATGCCACAAAGACGGCAGGCGCGCAGGAAGCCCACGAATGCATCAGGCCGGCGGGCGCGAAATTCCGTGACCCTGCGGAAATCGCAAGCAAAGTGCCGGCCGACCAGCTCAAGCTGTACACGCTGATCTGGCAGCGCACGCTTGCCTGCCAGATGGCAGACGCAACCGGTTCCACGGCGACCGTGCGACTGTCCGCGTCGACCGAATCGAATGGGGAAGCCATGTTCCAGGCTTCCGGCACTGTCATCGAATTCCCTGGCTTTATGAAGGCGACCGGTGAAGGCCGCCGCGCATCCGCCGAATCGAAGAAGGGCGATGCTGCTGGAAGCGTTGAACAGGCTGCGCAATCCGGTAAATCCAGCAAAGCGGATAAGAAGTCGGATGACAATGTGTCGCTTCCGCCGATGAATCCGGGCGATGCGCTCGCCGCGGTGGCGGTTGGTGCCGACGGACACGAAACTCAGCCTCCGGCGCGTTACACCGAAGCGTCGCTCGTGAAAACGTTGGAACAGAAGGAAATCGGCCGCCCGTCCACGTATGCGAGCATTATTTCCACGATCATCGATCGCGGGTACGTGTATGAGCGCGGTCGTGCGTTGATTCCGTCGTGGCTCGCGTTCTCCGTGGTCAAATTGCTGGAAACGAAGTTCCCGCGGTATGTGGATTACGAGTTCACTGCCGATATGGAAAGCGGTCTTGACCAGATCGCGAGCGGTCAGGAGACCGGCAGGAATTGGCTGACCCGCTTCTATTTCGGTTCCGGTGAGGGTGCCGCGCAGTCTGCGGACGAGGCGCATGCCGGTTTGCAGCAGCAGGTCGCGCAGTTGGGTGAAATCGACGCTCGCGAGATCAATACGATTGAGATTGGCGACGGTTTGCATGTGCGCGTCGGTCGATATGGCCCGTATTTGGAGGATATGAACCATCTGGATGATGAGGGCAATCCGAAGCGTGCCTCGCTGCCGGATACGCTCGCTCCGGATGAGCTGACGGTGGAAGTCGGTCATGATTTGATCGAGAACCATTCCGGCGGTCCGCGCGCTCTTGGCGTCGATCCGGTTTCCGGAGGCACCGTTGAAGTGCGTAATGGTCGTTTCGGGCCGTATGTTGCGCTGGTGATGCCTTCTGCCGATGCCGGCGATGCTGGTGATGCTGCCGGTGGCGCTAGTGAGAAGCCGAAGCGCGGCAAGGGTGCGAAGAAAGCCGCTGCCGATCGCCCGAAGATGGCGTCGTTGTTCAAGACGATGAGTCCGGAATCGTTGACGTTGGATGATGCGTTGCGTCTGCTGAGCTTGCCGCGTGAAGTCGGTTCGTATGAAGAGGTGGATGCGCAGACCGGTGAAGTGCAGACGGTTACCGTGCAGGCCAATAATGGTCGTTACGGTCCGTATTTGACGAAGACCGGTGCCGATGGCAAGTCGGATACGCGTTCGCTTGCTTCGGAAGATGAGATTTTCACGGTTGATGTGGATAAGGCGAAGGAACTGTTCGCCCAGCCGAAGTATGGCCGTGGGCGTGGCCGTGGCGCTGCGAAGCCGCCGCTGCGCGAATTGGGCGTCGATCCGGAAACGCAGAAGCAGGTGACCATCAAGGAAGGCTTCTACGGCGCGTATATCACCGATGGTGAGACGAATCGTACGTTGCCGAAGCAGTATGCTCCTGAGTCGATCGAACCGGCCGAGGCGTTCCGTTGCTGGCTGAGAAGCGTGCGCAGGGCCCGTCGAAAAGGCGTGGGCGTAAGACTGCCGCCGGCAAGGGCGGGGCTAAGAAGGCTGGTGCTGCCAAGGCTTCTAAGACTTCCAAGGCGGCTTCCGTCGATAAGGCTCGTGCCGATCGCCGTGCCAAGGTGCGCGAGTTGGCCGATAAGGGTTGGGCCAACACCCGTATCGCCAAGGAGATCGGTTCCACGCCGACCACGGTGAAGGCCGATGTGGAATGCTTGCCGCCAACGAAGGCTACACCCGTCCCGCCGTAGTTCCCGCCCGGTGATGAACAGTCTGGTGGACTGTTCGTAGCAGTGAGCAGCGGTAGCGTTGCGAACGCCGCAATGTAGAGTGATGAATATGCAAGGCATATTCATCTCCTTTGAAGGTGTAGACGGCGTCGGCAAAACCACGCAGGTTGAACGGTTGCGTGCGTACGTTGAGGCGCAGGGGCGCGAATGCGTGGTCACGCGCGAGCCAGGCGGTACTGTGCTTGGCGTGGCGATTCGCGAGTTGCTGCTTGGCGGCGTGGAAGGTTCCGATGCGGATATCGCTCCGCGTGCGGAGGCGCTGCTGTTCGCCGCTGACCGTGCCCAGCATGTTGCCGAGGTGATTCGCCCTGCACTGGAACGCGGTGCCGTGGTAATTACCGATCGGTACCTTGATTCTTCTCTTGCATACCAGGCTGGCGGCCGCGAATTGACGGCAGGTGAAATCCGCGACTAAGTATGTGGGCAACGTGTGAGCTATTGCCGAATCGCACGTATCTGCTGGATCTTGATCCTATGCAATCGCATGCACGACTACAGCATGATGAAGATCGCATGGAATCCGCGGGAGACGATTTCCAAAATCGTACGCGACAGGCGTTCCTTGACTTGGCAAAGGCGGAATCGCAACGTTTCCGCGTGATTGATGCCAGCCAATCCATTGAAGAAGTATGGTCGCATATCCAATCTGATTTTGCGCAAATCGGCCAATCGGAAGCTCTTCAAACGGGGGCTAGCCGATGAGCGTGTGGGATTCGATCGTCGGCCAGCAGCAGGTTGTCGAACAACTCAAAGCCATCGCAAGTGGCGATCCGAAAGCCATTGCGCAATCCTGGCTGATTTGCGGCCCTCCCGGATCGGGGCGTTCCAATGTGCGCGCGCGTTTGCGGCGGCGCTGGAGAGCTCTGATCATGGTCTTGGCGACGAGCGACCAAAGCCGCGCAGCAGGTGCTTGCCGGCACTCACCCCGACGTGACCGTGCTTGCCACCAACAAAGTGACCATCGGCATCGACGAGGTGCGAGACATCATCACTACGTCCGAGCAGATGCCAAGCACTGCGCCGTGGCGCATCATCATTATCGAAGATGTCGATCGCATGCTGGAACGCACCACCAACGTGTTGCTCAAGGAGATTGAGGAGCCGAGTGAGCATACGATTTGGCTCTTGTGTGCGCCGAGTGCGCAGGACGTGTTGCCGACGATTCGCTCGCGCACTCGCATCGTCAATCTTGCCGTGCCCTCCACGCAGGCGGTGGCTGCATTTCTGGAGCAAAATGGCGGATTCGAGCCGAAAATCGCGGTGCGTGCCGCACGTCTTGCGGAAGGGCATATCGGCATCGCGCGCTTGTATGCGAAGAATGAGCAGGTGATGTCTGACCGCGACGAGCTGATTGTGGGCGTGCTTGGATTGCGTCGCGCGTCGGATGCGGTGCTGCTTGCCGGCAATCTTATCGACAGTGCGAAAGCGCAGGCCGAAGCGGAGGTGAAGGTCAAGGCGGCGGAAGCGGAAGCTGATTTTCGTAGGGTCAATGGGCTTGGTGCGAAGGATCGTATTCCTCCCAAACTGCGTGGCGCGTACAATGCGATCGCAAAAAGACGAGCTGAAGCGACAGACCACACGATTGACGCGCGATGTGCTCGACCGTGCGTTGAATTCGATCGCCAGTGTATACCGCGATGTGGCCGTGCTGCAGAACAATGCCGAAGATTCGGTTGGCTTGATTAATTTGGAGAATCGTTCGTCGATTACCGATCTGTCGGTACGTCTTACGCGCGGGGGAGCGGTGCGGCGACTGGAAGATATCGCCGTCGCACGTCGCCGTTTGGCCGGCAACG
>ENA-OPYV01000039-OPYV01000039.1-human-gut-metagenome-genome-assembly--contig:-NODE-39-length-38279-cov-4.369260_pt1 | contig 38279 bp, 38 predicted proteins | sample MGYA00242474_ERZ504485 | MGnify/ENA primary metagenome ERZ504485 (study PRJEB26092, sample SAMD00036263) | human gut metagenome | host: Homo sapiens | study: EMG produced TPA metagenomics assembly of...
ATCATGACCTCATCGAGAGCGCGGCCTGGTCGGAAGCATCCATGCCGATGACCTTCGGAGCGATCTCTTCGTTCGACGGCCTTGACGCATTGAGAACACCCTTGCCCTGATACACGGACTTGTCGCCATCGCGACGCTCCCAAGCCTCGGCTTCGCCGGTGGAAGCACCGGACGGAACGAGGCCCAGGCCCTGAGCACCGTCTTCGGTGTCGAGAACGACCTCAACGGTCGGGTTGCCGCGGGAATCGAGAATCTGACGCGCGTAAACGCTTTCAATTACTGCCACAACTACTCCTTATAAACGTTAGGTTGTGATGACATTGCCTAGAATAGTGCGTTTTGTGGACGTATGGCAAACTTATCCGACACGATTTGTGTGAACGCTCACACAAATCGTGTCGGATGCGTCTGGAACTTCACCTGCTATTTCCTTGGCGTTGGCTTCCAGTCAAGGTCATCCAGCAATTGGTTCGTCCAACCAACGATTTCATCAGAGCTCATTGGACCAGATCCCAGCGAACCTGCGAACGGCGCGGGAATCAGGTATGTTTTAGTCATCGGACGGTATTGAATGCCCTTGTAGATTCTGGCCATGCGCATTTGCACGGATTCTCGCGGCTCGAATTTGGCGACACGAACGTTACGGCCTTGCCCGATGATTTCGGTAATGCCCAACTTCCTTGCCTTGAACCGAAGTCTCGCCACATCGAACAGCGCCTCGAAATCGACCGGAGGCTTGCCGTAACGATCCGTAAGCTCATCACGCAACTCGTCAAGATCGGCTTCCGTACGAGCACCCGCCAACTTGCGGTAGGCTTCCAATCGCAATTTGTCGGAATCGATGTAGCTGACGGGAATGGACGCTTCGATCGGCAGATCGATGGTGACAGCAACCGATTCCGTACGTTCCGGTTCCTTGTACTGCTCGACGGCCTCGGACACCATGCGCACATACAGATCGAAACCAACACCCTCGATATGCCCGCTCTGCTCGTCGCCCAGCAGATTGCCGGTGCCACGCAGCTCAAGATCCCTCATCGCCACGTCAAAACCTGAACCGAGCGCAGTGTTCTGCGCGATGGTGGCCAGTCGGTCATGCGACTGCTGGGTCATCGGCTTGGTTGGATCATATAGGAAGTACGCGTAGGCACGCTCACGGCCTCGCCCGACACGACCACGCAACTGATGAAGCTGGCTTAGGCCGAAACGGTCGGCATGATCGACGATCAACGTATTCGCATTGGAAATATCAAGACCGGTTTCGATGATGGTGGTGCATACGAGCACATCAATGTCGCGATGCCAGAAGTCTCGGATCACACCGTCAAGCTGCTTCTCCCCCATCTTGCCATGGGCGATGCCGACATGCGATTCCGGTACCAGCTCGTGAATCTTCGCGGCAACCGAAGCGATGTCTTGCACTCGGTTGTGCACGTAGAACACCTGGCCACCGCGCAACAGCTCACGTCTGACCGCAGCAGTGACCTGAGCATCCTCATACGCGCCAACGTAGGTAAGCACCGGCAAGCGGTCTTCCGGAGGCGTGGCCAACGTGGACATTTCACGAATGCCTGTAACGGCCATCTCCAGCGTTCGCGGAATCGGTGTTGCCGACAGACTCAGCACATCCACATTGGTACGCAACGCCTTCAACGTCTCTTTGTGTTCGACGCCGAAACGCTGCTCCTCATCGATGATGACCAGTCCCAGATCCTTGAATTTGACCTTCGGCCCGAGCAGTTTGTGCGTACCGATCACCACATCGACGGAACCGTCTTCAAGTCCCTCGATGGTGTCGTTGATCTCCTTGGTGGTTTGGAAACGGCTCATCGCCCTTACTTCCACCGGAAAACCTTCAAACGTTCGGTGAACGTCTCGAAATGCTGTTGCACCAGCAATGTGGTCGGTACCAGCACAGCCACCTGTTTGGAATCCTGCACCGCCTTGAATGCGGCACGTACGGCGATTTCGGTTTTGCCGAATCCCACGTCGCCGCAAATCAGGCGATCCATCGGCACGGGCTTTTCCATATCGGATTTGACTTCGTCGATGGTGGTCAGCTGATCAGCGGTTTCCTGGTATGGGAAGCGTCTTCCAGTTCTTTCTGCCAAGGGGTGTCTTTGCTGAAGGCATACCCCTGCATACGTTGACGTGCCGAATACAGTTTGACCAGATCTTCGGCGATTTCGTGCACATGCTTACGTGCTTTCGCCTTGGTGGCAGCCCAGTCGGATCCGCCCAGTTTGTTGAGTTTTGGAGCGTCGGCGCCGATGTATTTGCTGACTTGGTCAAGCTGGTCGGTGGGGATGAACAGTTTGTCGGCAGGTGCGCCGCGCTTGCTGGATGCGTATTCGATGACCAGATACTCGCGTGTGGTCTGGTTGGCGCCCGCTCCGATGGTGCGTTGGCGCATTTCGAGGAACCGGCCGATGCCATGCTGCTCATGCACCACGTAATCGCCGGCTTTGAGCTCCATAAGGTCGATGGCCTTACGGCGACGTTTCGGTGTTTTTGCCTGTCCCGCGGCCGATGTACGTCCGGTCAGGTCCCGTTCGGTAAGCAGTGCGACTTTCGCGGCATTATCGACGAATCCGTCGATGGCACGCGATCTGATGCAGTCGAAGTTGGCGATTCCCGTTTCGTTGATGGCACGTTTGAGTCGAACAAGAGTGCCTTGCGCTCCTGCAGTGACGGTGACGGCATAGCCGGCATCAAGAAGACCTTCGATACCGGAAGCCGTCTTGGCCTCATCTCCGCGATATTCTCCAGGATTGGTGGCGTCGAGCTGAACGCGGCCTTCCCTACTGGAGTCCACACCGAAACTCGTAAGCTTCCATACGTCATGCCTAGAGAACACCAGTGAGGAAATCGTTTCCTCAAAATCGTAGAAATTCGCCTGATCGAATGTGATTGGAGCACCGGCACCATGACCGGATGCAGCAACATGCCAACTGGCTGCAAGGAATTCATTAGCCGTTTTGGCAAGATCGTCGGCAGCGCGACGCAATTTTTCCGGATCGGACAGCATCACCAACGCACGCTTGGGAAGCATGCCCTGCACCGGTTCCATATCATCGACCAATGCGGGAAGCAACGATTCCATGCCTTCGACAGGAATGGCGTTGGCAATGGATTCAAGCATGTCTTCGGCGTTTGGAATGGAGCCGATCAGGGATTTCGCACGCACGCGCACCTTTTCGGTCAGCTGCAGCTCACGGCATGGCGTGGCCCAGACCATCGGAATGTCACTGCCATACGTACGCTGGTCGGATGCATGGAATTCCTTGATGGTATCGATTTCGTCACCGAAGAATTCGATACGAACCGGATGCGGCAATGTTGGAGGAAACACGTCGATAATGCCGCCTCGCACTGCGAATTCACCACGATCCATCACCAAGTCGACTCGAGTATACGCATTCTCCACCAGTCGATGCGACGCCTCATCGAGCGCCAACTCCTCACCTTGGGAGAACACCAGCGCTCCACATCCCCCAAGCCCGCAACCACAGGCTGAATCAGGGAACGCACCGGCATGACGAGAATCCTGATGGGGCCAAACAGCTTGCTTCCCTCTTGAGGTGCATCAGTCTGCGGAACACCGCCATACGGCTCGCCACGGTATCGGCGCGAGGCGAAAGACGTTCGTGCGGCAAGGTTTCCCACGCTTCAAGCTGTGCCACATCGTTTGGATCGCCGGAATACCACGAACGAATCGCCTCAACCATTTCCTCGGCCTCGCGCCCGGAAGCCACCACAAGCACAACCGGTCGTGTTCCCGCTGCCCCGGCAGCGAGCGCCGGACGCAATCCTTCGGGAACGCCAACGGTGATGCTGGGGTCTATGTCGGATTCCGGCACTTCGATCTCGTCGGAAATCAGCGCACGAAAATCCTCATCGGTTTCGAGTACGTCGAGAATGCCAGCCAGCGAACCTGACGTCGGCAGTTGCACCGGTTCAGCGGCCATTGAACTGCTCCTGAGCCTTGGCGAGGCCGTTGAAGATGATGGTTTCCGCCGCGTCGGCACCGTCGGCAAGGAATTCCGGAAGCTGCTTGCGCTGATCCGGACCGAATCCGCCCAGCACCCAATTCACCGTGTTGTCGTGGGCGTGGGCGCGCGTTGCGCATGACCGACTCCCATGCGCACTCGGGCATACTTTGGCGTTCCCAAGGCACGATCAATTGATTTGATGCCGTTATGGCCGCCTGCGGAGCCGCCTGCCTTGACTTTGATACGTCCGAAATCAAGATCCATGTCGTCGTGAATCACCACAATATGGTCTGGTTCAATCTGATAGTAGGCACTGATGGAAGCCAACGCATTGCCTGACTCGTTCATGTAGGTGAGCGGCTTTGCCAGGAAGAATTTGACGTTACGGCCAGACAGGTTCATCACGCCTTTGCCGAGCATGGCAAGCCCTTTATGGTCGGAAAAGTTGACCGACCAACGTTCGGCCAACAGATCGGCCGCCATAAATCCCATATTGTGACGGGTGCCTTCGTATTTGGATCCCGGATTGCCAAGTCCTGCGATCAACCAGAAATCAGATGCCATTGAAATCGTTCCATTCATTCATACATACGTTTGTGCGCGTTCATATTACGTCACGTTGTCTCGTCTTGATAACCGCAAAGATTGTACTTACAGGTCGAGATACCAGTAGCTCATGTCGCGCATGGTGCCGGTGGAATCGGTGGCTGCGGTTGGCATGAGTCCGAATTGCGTGAAGCCGAAACGTTTCATGAGTGCGATCGATCCGGCATTGTCTGCGAAAATGATGCCGCATGCCTTGCGCATATTACGCTTTCGGCATTCTTCAAGCAGTTTGGTGAGCGTGTATGTTCCGACTCCCCTGCCCTGCCATTGCGGGTCGATATAATAGGCGAGATCGGTGACGCCGTCGTATCCTGCGCGATCGTAGAAAACGGAAAGCGCGCTGAATCCAATGATCTGCTTCTTTCCGTCATCATCTGCCGTTTCCGTGACGAACACCGCATACGGATCATGATGCGATTCAACCCATGCTTTGCGCTGTTCGTATGTGCGTGGGGTTATGTCGGCGGATGATCCTCCTCGTATGACTGCGGCGTTGTAGATGTCGGTGATTGCTTGAATGTCGTCTTGCGTCGCAACGCGATAGGAATACTCGATCATGCTTTGAGCATACCGGTCATACGCAGAAGGCGGGAGACCGGTTCCCCATATGGAACCAGTCTCCCGCCTCATGTGATCAGCAATCGTACGGAAAACCGTAGGGAATTACTGTTCGAGCTCGAGCGCCTTGTTCAACGCTTCCTGAAGTTTCTTCTGTGCTTCGCCATAAGCGGACCAATCGCCTTTCTTCATGGCCGCGTCGGAATCCTTCATTGCCTGAGAAGCGTCGTTAAGCGCGCTCTTCAGACCGTTGCTCATCGTGCCGGAGCTACTACCGGTATTGCCGGAACTGCTGTCATTGCCCGAGTCTGTTCCAGATGACGAATCCGTGCCATCGGTTCCGGAAGAACCGTCGGTGGAGGCATCGCCGTTGGTATCGGACGTATCAGTCTTGCCACTGGTCGAGCCGTCGACGTTTTCAGCATCGCCAGCGGATGCACCGGAGTTGCCGCCGAACACTTGATCAAGCGCTTCGTCCAACGTGTCGGCGAATCCGACCTGGTCGCCGAAGGCTACCAACACCTTCTTCAACAGCGGGAAGCTGGTGGAACCGGAAGACTTGACGTACACCGGCTGCACGTACACCAATCCGCCGCCGAGCGGCAGTGTGAGCAGATTGCCTCGCTGCACATTGGTGGAACCGGATTCAAGCAGGTTGAGTTCCTTCGACACGTCTGCCGACGCATTGAAGTTGTTCTGTGCCTGGCCTGGGCCTGGCACATTGGAATCCTTCGGCAACTCCTGCAATCGAAGCGTGCCATAGTTCGCGCCGATCTTGCCTTTTTTCGTTGCCCGCATCGGAATCAACGGACAAGAAGCCCGTCAGGATCTCTCGGGTCGACGCACCGGCGGGAATATACGACGACGTCAACGAGAACACCGGCTCGTTGGATCCGCCGGTCTGCAGCGTCAGGTAGTACGGCGGCTGCAGAATGTCGCGTTCCTGAGCCTGTTGAGATTCGGTCGGATCGACCGGAGTCTGCCAGAAATCCTCACCGGAGAAGAACTGGCTGGCGCTCGACACATGGTACTTGGTCAACAGTTCTCGCTGCACCTTGAACAGGCTTTCCGGGTAACGCAGGTGGCTCATCAGATCGCCGGAAATCTCCGACAACTGGTGGTACTGGCCGGGGAAGATCTTCTGCCATGCCTTGATCACCGGATCGGATTCGTCCCACACGTACAGGTCCACGGAACCGTCATACGCATCGACGGTGGCCTTCACGGAGTTGCGAATGTAGTTGGCGTTCTTCGAAGCCAGCTCACTCACCGTGGCCGAAGATTCCGTGGTGGAATCCTTGGAGGCTTCGCCCAGATCGGTCATCTGCGAATACGGGTAGGCGTCAGACGTGGTGTAGCCATCGACGATCCACTTGACACGACCATCCACGACCGCCGGGTACACACGACCGTCAAGCGTCAGGTATGGCGCGACCTTGGCCACACGCTCCTTCGGGGAACGATCGTAGAGGATCTGTGATTCGGAGTTCACACGGTTAGAGAACAGAATCTGGTCGGAGCCGAAACGGATGGCATACAGCAGTCGGGAGAAGATATTGCCGATCTTCGGGCCGCCATTGCCATCGAACGTGTTGGTGGCGCCTTCGGAACCGGTCGGGTAATCGAACTCCCACGACTGCGTGCCTTCCGGAGCGCCCACGATCGAATATTCGGAAGCGTTCGGCGAGAAGTAGATACGCGGCTCGTACTGTTCGGATTCGGTGAGCTTGCCTTGGGTTGGGATGCCCGCCTCGAAGAACTTTGGCTGGCCGTCGGCCGTCACCTTGTTGCCGTAGGCGGCCACCACACCATAGCCGTGCGTGTATACGGTATGGTCGTTGACCCAGTTGCGATTGTCAAGACCGTCAAGGTCAAGTTCTCGTGCTGCGATCACCGTGTCTTGGCTCACACCGTCGACCTCATACTTGTCGACGGCAAGAGTATCGGCAAACGTGTAATACTGCTTGGATTGCTGCAGCTGCTTGAATGTCGGGGAAACGATCTGCGGATCGAGCAGTCGGATCTGCGCGGTCGATTCCGCGGAATCAGCCAACGCACCAGCCTCGCCTTCCGTAGTGGCCTGATACTGTTCGGTCTTCACATTGTTCAGACCGTATGCTTCACGGGTGGCGTCGATATTACGCTGGATATAGGTAGATTCCATTTCCTGCGCGTTCGGATTCACACGGAAACGCTGCAGCAGCATCGGCCATGCCACGGTAAGCACCAAGCTCACCACAATGGCGGATGCGATGGCCACGGTCGGCACCTTCCACGCTTTAAGCGCTTCGGAAGCACGCACCGCAATCGGAGCCTGGCCTTCCAACGCATGCGACTTCATGATCCACACGCCGAGAATCACACCGAGAATGGCGATGATGGCAGCCATGATGAAGGTAACGGGAATCGTGGCGTTGACCGTGGTATACGTGGCACCGGTGATGCGGCTACCCTCCTGCGTGAGGTGGGAGAACACGCCAAGCACCTGATTCGTCGCCCATGCGAACATGTTGAGCATCAGCCAAATGCCGATCTGCCTACGCGCACGCTTGGTGATGTGGAACAGGCCACGACCATGCACTGGCATGGTGATGCGGATGCCACCCATCATCACATGCGTGACGATGGAGAAGATGATGCCGGCAAGCAACAGCAACGACACCGCCGACACAATCAACTTCAATCCAGGCAACACGAACACATAGAAACCATTGTCAATGCCGAATTGCGGATCAGTGGTGCCGAAACTCTGCGCATTGAACATCAGCAGAATCTCAGACCAATTCGCATTGAACTGCGATCCGAACATCAAACCAACGATCAGCGAAATCACCACAGCCACACGACGTGCGCTCTTCGAACTCACGCCCTTGCCCACTTCAATGGTGTCGCCATTAATACGAATGGTGGAACCATCGGCAGCATCAGGGCGAGCCCAAATCGCCAGCGACGCGGACAGGAATCCGACCGCGGCAATCAGCAGCGCATACGCCACCCACAGGCCTACCCTGGTACCCAACTGCGTCCAAATCACGCTTTGGAAGCCAAGCTGCGCATACCACATGCGTCGGTGATGAACTGCGCCAAGCCAAAGAACAGGCCGATGATGATGGCGAGCGCCAGCACCACACCGATTAGAATCTTGTTGCCGTTCGACGATTTACGCGGACGGTTCGGCTTGCGTGTGATGCGCGGACCGGACGGGCCTTTCGGAGGCATATTCGCCGAAGAACGGGCGGTGTCATCACCATCGGTTTCGACGTTGAGAATGATGGGATCATCGTTGCCGGATTTATTGGCACGCTGCCCTTGGGAGCGGTTCGGACCGCTTCCCGGGTCGAACATGGGACCAAACATATCAAAAAGACATGCTAATAGCCTATCGACAGGCACGGAACGGCTTTATGCCGCTAGCCTAATGTTTACGCAATTTACGAACACGAATCCACCCGTTCTTTTCTTATGCGATCGTATTCGCCATCACCGGCATGTGATAGATAATGACACTATGAGGAGAGTTCACGTTCATTTCGCTCGTTGTGCTGCCGCACTGTGCGCCATCGCACTGCCGCTATCGTTCGCTGGGTGTTCATCCAGCGCGAGTTTGAATGCTGGCTCCAACCAATCCGAACAATCCAATTCGCAGCAGTCCGATGCATCACATGATGCGCTTGACAAATCCAACGTGCCAAGCGTGGTGGACGACTCGCCGCATGGCAGAGCTGTGGCTGCAGTCAATGCCATGAGTCTTGCAGAGCGCGTCGGTCAGCTCGTCATGGCACCCCTGTATGCGGGATCCGATCCTTCCTCGTTACAGGATCTCATTGTGAACCAGCATGTCGGTTCGGTGCTGATCATCGGCAACTGGAATTCGGGAACGGCCGGTGTCGCCGCAGCCACATCCGCATTGCAATCGTATGCGCCGGCCAATAATCAGCTGTTGATGACCACTGATCAGGAAGGTGGTTTGGTGCAGCATCTTCAAGGCGCTGGTTTCGACCAGATGCCTTCCGCCACCAATCAGGGTTCAATGTCGACCAACCAGCTACGGCAATCGGCTGCCGTATGGGGTTCCCAACTCAAGTCGGCCGGCATCAATGTTGATTTGGCGCCGGTGGTGGGCACGGTAACGGTAGATAGGGCTTCCAATGGCCCGATCGGCGCACTGTATCGTGATTTTGGTCTTGATGCGGACGGCAATGCCGACCATGCCAAGGCGTTCATTCAGGGCATGGCGGATTCGGGTGTAGGCAGCGCCATCAAGCACTATCCTGGTTTGGGTTCGGTGACGGGCAACACCGATTTCACCGCCGACGGCATTCTTGATACCACCACCACGTTGGACGGTGCGGAAATCGGCGCGTTCAACAGTACGTTGGAGGCGAACCCTTCCATGGTGATGATGTCGCTTGCCACCTATCAGGCTATTGATCCGAATAATCCCGCCGTGTTCTCCAGCGCTTTGGTAACGGATTATTTGCGCAATACGGTCGGATTCCAAGGTGTCATCACTTCGGATTCTTTGTCCGCCACTGCGTTGGGTGGCATTCAGCCAAGTGATTTGGGGGTGCGATTGGTCGATGCCGGAGGTGATCTTGCCTGTATTGGCGCTTTCGATTATGTTCAACCGATTTTGGATGGGCTGAACGCAAAAGCCGCGGCTGATTCCGCTTTTGCAGACAAAGTAACGCAGTCCGCGATTCGTGTGATGACATTGAAATACAGCATGGGACTCGCTTCTTGATTGCGAAATATTGATTGCGGAACATGCAATCGAATATCTTCGGTATAGGAATAATCGCAAGCAAGCAACATAAATATAAGAACAACAATCCCCTCTTCCGAAATCGAAAAGACGGGGATTGTTTATGTATGGCCGTTAGTTTCAGCAACAGCAACTGGTGTTGGGATGCTTGCGATCGTATTCCTCTCGCATGCGCCAGTATTCGCGTTCGGTCAGCGGGGTTTCGCAGGGATGTTCGCTTGCGAAATGCTCCAGATAGTGGTCGTATTTCGCTTCTCCGCTGAATTCGCGCACATACCAGACGAATCCGGCCTTGGCTTTCAATAATGCAGACCAGATTCGTCTGACCATGGTGGTGAATCCCTGCATCAGGCTGCGGCCTGTTCCTTCTGCGCCAGCTCATAGCTCTTGGCCGCGTATTCGCGCTGCACCTTCTTTTCGAGCTTGGTGGCGATCAGGCTGGACGGTGCGAACCATTCGGATTCCACGAACGGCTCCTCAGACGTGGTTTCCACACCGAACTTGCCCTTGGCAAGAATCTTCACGGTCTGGTAGATGCCGACGACCAGGAAGACTCCCATCATGACCATGAAGAACACGGAGAGCACGCCGTCAAGGTACGCATTGGAGAGTGCGGCCTTGGCGTTGACCAACGCTTCGCCTTCCAAAGTGCCACCATCGATCAGCGTCTGATACTTGGAAGCGGTGGCGAAGTAACTGATCGGTCCGACGATCTTCTGGAAGTCGGCGGTGAAGGTCACGGCCACATCCCAAACGAGAGGAACAACAGGAATCCACAGGTACTTCTTATAGCCAAGCTTGCCACGCAAACGGTGACCAGCATGAAGCATGCGGCGGCAAGCAGCTGGTTGGAAATACCGAAAATAGGCATCATGGCGTTGATACCACCATTCGTATCGCACACGCCGACCCACAGCAGGCCACCCCACAGGGCGGTTGCGATCAGTGTGGTGATGATGTTGCCCGGTTTCCACGTCGGATCAGCGAACTTCTTCAGCTTGCGCACGTTGCCCAGCAACTCACCAATCTGATAACGGGCCACGCGGGTGCGTTGTCAACGGTGGTGAGGATGAACAACGCTTCGAACATGATGGCGAAGTGGTACCAGAAGGCCATGGAGTCATGACCGCCGAGGTAGGACTTGAGGAAGTTGGCCATACCCATAGCGAACGTGGTGGCGCCGCCGGTGCGGGAAACGATGGTGTTCTCGCCAATGTCGGAAGCGGCCTGCTTCAAAGCGTCGGCGCCTTCATAGGTCTTGGCATTGCCGTTCTCGTCGACAGAATCCCAAGTGACCTTCATCTGGTTGCCTTCAATGTCGGAAACCTTCATCGAATCCACGGCCTTGACCGCGGCCTCAGCCCGCTCGTCAGGAGTGGAAGTGGCGGTCAGGGTCACGCCGGAAGCGGTGGAGATCTGCGAGGCGGACATGTTCGTGGAGAAGTAGACGCCCTGGGAAATGGTGATGGCTGCAATCAGTGCGATCACGGCGGTGAAGGATTCAACCAGCATGGAACCGTAGCCGATCATGCGGATCTGGTTTTCCTTCTCCACAGCCTTCGGGGTCAGGCCGGAGCTCACTGCGCCGTGGAAGCCGGAAAGAGCGCCGCACGCGATGGTGATGAACAGGAACGGGAACAGGTCGCCTGCGAAGGTCGGTCCCGTGGAGGTGGACGCGAATTCAGTCAGAGCCGGCATCTGCACGGACGGATTGGCGATGAGAATGCCAAGCACGAGCAGCACAAGCGTGCCGATCTTCATCAGCGTGGACAGGTAGTCACGCGGGGTGACGAGCAGCCAGTGCGGCAACGCGGCGGCGGCGAAGGAGTAGATCACCAGTGCGATAACCAGTTCCTTGGCGTTCAACGTGAACACGTCGCGATTGCCGGAACGCTGGAGATCCAACCGCCAGCGATGATGTCGATCACGAGCAGCACGAAGCCGAGCACCGTGGTTTCGATAACGCTACGATGCAGGAAACGCTGGAAGCAGCCCATGATCAAGGCGATCGGAATGGTCATACCAATAGAGAACACGGCCCACGGCGAGGAAGCCATGGCCTTGATGGCCACGAGCGCAAGGAATGCCATGGCGATGGCGGTCATCACGATCAGGAAGATCGACAGGATAGTGCCGCCGAACTTGCCCATTTCGTCGGTTGCCATCTGACCGAAGGAACGGCCGCGACGCTTGGCGGAGATCCACAGCATGAGCATATCCTGCACGGCGCCGGCGAAAATCACACCGAGAATGATCCACATCACGGACGGCAGATAACCCATTTGGGCGGCCAGAATAGGACCAACAAGCGGGCCCGCACCGGAAATGCCGGCGAAATGCTGGCCGAACAGCACGCGACGGTCGGCACGTTCGAAGTTGGCGCCGTCATGCACGCGCTCGGCCGGCGTCGCGTTCGCATCGTCGGTACGCATGATCTTGATCTGAATATAGTACGCGTAGAACGGTAAGCGATCGCGTAGGAGCACAATGCCACAACCACGAACCAGATGGCGCTGATCTGCTCGCCACGGGAAACCGCCAGAATAGCCCAACCAATAGCGCACACAATGGCGATGGCGGCCCACAGCAGGGCCTTCGGCCACGTCCACACCATCTTCGGCTTCACACCGACAGGGAGCCCCTTCGAATTGCGGATGACGCGTTCCGCCTCCTTAGGCGTGTAATCATCCTTGAACTCCAGTTTGCCGGGCGCTGGAACCGCGGCATTGGCAGTGCTTGCTGCACTAGTCATATTGTTCTCTCTCGTTAGATATAACTCTTCTATACAGCCAGAGCCGCTCAACACAGCTCCTTATTGGCTAAAGAAAAAGAGTAGGCGCGTCAATCGCATCAACGCATTTCTTCTCACGATATGGGATATCAGCAATAACAACTGTGGAAAATCCCTATAAAACTCACTTCAGATTTGGGCAATCCTACAAAACAGACAATCATGCAAAAACAAGCTGAAGTACTGCCATATACACGACGGTGCCGCCGGCGATCGAGAGCAGCATGTTGCGTTTCCATACGTGCAGCACGACGATCGCGGCGATGGCGATCGCTTCGGGAATGCCGTGGCTTCCAGCAAGAGGATTGACGTTTTTCAGCGAATGCACCACCAGCAGTCCGGTCATGGCATACGGAAGCACGTTGCCAAGATAGTCGATGATGTGCGGCGGTTTCTTTGGCTCGGGAAAGAGCACGAACGGCAGAAAACGGGTGATGATGGTGCCAAGCACCGCCATCAGTACAGTGACGACGCCCTGCCATGTGGTCATGATCATGACCGCGCCTCCCCTACTTCGTTACGATCCGCAGCGGATTCGACCGCACCATCAGCATCATCACGTTTCCCAACATCATCAGGTTTCAAATCATCCAAATACGGACCCAACATAATGAACATCACCAGCATGGCAATCAACGACGGGATCATGAAATTGTCAGCACCGAACAGCGCCATGCAAATCACCGGCACCACAGTGCCCGTCAACGCCGCCATATGGCTTTTGCGTTTCGTTGTCAACCATTGATCCACGAAAATAACCACAAACAATGCGGTCATCACGAAATCCAAACCGGTGGTGTCGAACGTCAATCGCCCGCCGACAATGCCTCCGAGCGTCGCTCCAGCCACCCAGGAAACCTGATTCAGCAGCGACACGAAGAAATAGAACCAGCCGCGGTCAACATCCGCCGGTATTTGCGCGCTGTTGTTGACCGCGAACGTCTCATCACACATGGCGTAAATCAAAATACGGTTTTTTTCGCCCCCATGTTCTTGAAACGCCCCAGCATGGACAGTCCGTAAAACAGGTGCCTTGTTCCCATCATCAGCGCCAACATAAGCGTGGCGAACGGATTGAATGCGGAAACCAGCAGATTCACCGTAACGAATTCCATGGAACCGGTGTAGATGAACGCGCTCATGCACAACGGCCACAGGAACGAAAACCCGCGGGTTCCCATAAGCACTCCGTACGACATGGCCAGAAAGAAGAAGCTGATGCAAATCGGCAGCACTTTGGGGAACGCGGCTTTGAACGCACGCGTCTTCACTCCCCCATTCCGCTGGCTCATCCGCATTCCTCCCTGCCATACGTGGCAAGCCCGTTCGCGACCACAATGCCTTGTAACCACCCAATTGTCTAATCGTTCAATTCATGGTACCGACAGTCATGTTTCGCAAACACCCGCACGCATATCGACATTGCTTATAACGCGTTCCATCGCTCATCCGCTTCGCCCGCCAGCGAAACATGGGCATGCGTTTTGACTTCAAGTACTTGAACTTTCTATCTTGGCAACAGAACGTTTTTCAAGGAGAGTTATCAGTGAGTGACATGCACGAGGTTCGTCAGGCGTTACTGACCGGCGAACGCGCCGAATTCCAAGCATCAGGCAAGCGATATATCGACACGATTTTCGATGATGGCGAATCACCGTTGAAGCATGCGCATGATATTGAGCTTAAGTCGAGTTCGTTCAAATGGAAGTATCCGCTGTGGTATTGCTCGGATATTTTGGCAAAGGATTGCACATGGTTCGAGATGGCACGCGCGGGCGTGTGGTATACGAATACCATTCGTGTTGAGGATTGCACGTTTTGAAGCGCCGAAGAATTTCCGCCGGTGCCATGATGTTGCGTTGAGGAATGTTGATTTCGTCAATGCCGAGGAAACATTATGGGCTTGTTCGAACGTTTCACTGGAAAATGTGAGCGCTCGTGGCGATTATCTGGCGATGAATTGTTCCGATATTAAAGCCTATAATCTGCGTTTGGTTGGCAATTATCCATTTGATGGCGCACGTAATATTGAAATCACAAATTCTCGATTGATTTCCAAGGATTGCTTCTGGAATTGCGAGAATGTGACAGTACGTGATTCATTCATTTCCGGCGAGTATTTGGCTTGGAATTCCCGTAATGTCACGTTTGAGAACTGTACGATCGAAAGTCTGCAGGGTTTGTGCTATGTGGATAATCTCGTATTACGTAATTGCCGTCTAATCAATACGACGCTTGCTTTCGAATATTCGAATGTGGATGCCGATATTCACAGCACTATCGATAGTGTATTCAATCCTTCGTCCGGCACGATTCGTGCGGCTGTCATCAAGGAATTGACTCTTGACCCAACGAAGATTGATCCGAACAAGGTGACGATAATTACCGAAAACAAGTAAACGTCACCGTCGATCAAAAAGTATTTATAATAGTTGAGGGTCTGCAATTTAACTTGCAGACCCTCAATTGTTTTATATCACCCAACAATCGGTGTTGTAATCAAATACTGATCACAGATTGTCGGTGTCGATGGTGATGGTGACCGGACCATCGTTGATCAGGCCGACGCGCATGTGCGTTCCAAAGCGGCCTTCGCGTACTGGCACGCCGCCGGATCGCAGCGCCTCGTTGAATTTGATCCACGTGATGTTGGCATGTTCCGGTTTACCTGCTTTGACGAAGCTGGGGCGATTGCCTTTCCTCACGTCGGCAAACAGCGTAAACTGCGAAATGGAGAGGATTTCGCCGCCGATGTCTTTGATGGAACGGTTCATTTTGCCCTGTTCGTCTTCAAAAACGCGCAGGTTGAGGATTTTGTGGGCCAGCCAAGAAAGCTGTTCCTCGCCATCCTCATCACTCACGCCGACCAGCAGCATGAAGCCCGGTCCGATCTGCTGCGGTTCGAAGGTGGGGTCGATGGTGCCCAGTTCGTTGACAACGTCAACGCTGGCTTGGCTCACTCGTTGCACTACTACTTTCATAACCCCACCTTACCGCGCGAATAGCGCGATTCTTTGCGTTGTCAGTATCCGCACCATTCCAATCCACATAAATTAGACCACCAACATCCATCCATGGCGAATCAAAAGCCTTAAAATAGGTGTTTTTCATGAACCTATAGCTATAATCTGCGTTATTCCAAGTCCACGTAGGTTTACCAAACATTAAATTAGGAGTCCAACACTAATGCCAAGGTTTTGAGTGCCAGCAATGTGCTGCACACGGCGCCATAATCGACTTGCTCGACCATGCATGAACCATCATGGTCCTGCCAATTCTGGCGTGCTCATGCAGCCTGCGGATATGAGCCGTTATGATCATTTGCACTACCGTGTTGCGACCTCATGAGATTGCTGATGCGTGCAGACGATGCGTTGGCTGAACGTAAGACGATTCATGCAGAGGATTTGCAGGGACTGCCAATGATCATATGCCTCGAGGCGCGCTGCAATGCCTACTCCCTATTTTCATATTTTGGAGGCGGCACCCTCGTCGATAAGCCAGAGCAGTTCCTCACCATCGGCGTAGGAGCTTGGCGCATGCGGATTGTTGCGTTGCGCGAATGCTGCAGCAACCGCGTCCGCCTTGCGTGCTTCGGATGTGAACACCCACGTGTGCTTCGATCGTGCGATCATCGGCACGGTCAGCGTCAGGCGCAGTGGCGGCGGCTTCGGTGAATCGCGCACACCGGCAACAAGCACATGCGGATCGTCGATCTCCGACTCGCCATGGTCGGGGAACAGGGGATGGCGAAATGCGCGTCCGGTCCCGATACCGAACATGGCGATGTCCAAAGCTGGATTCTCACCCAACTGTTCAATGAGTTCACGCTGGTATTGCGCGGCGGCTTCAGCCAGCACCGCATCAGTCTGTTCGGGTGAGGCTGCCGCGACGCTTTCCAAGTTACGCTCATCGGACGGCATCGCATGAATGTTGCCTGCCGACATACGGCCGTCGGCAACCAGTTTGCCATACCATGCCTCACGCGCCTGCTTGGCGTTGCGGTCGTCGCTGTCGGCTGCCACGAATCGTTCGTCGCCCCACCATACGTGCACGCGGCTCCAGTCCACGGCATCGTTCAATGGGCTCGCGTTCATGGCGTCGAACACTCGATTGCCGTCGGTTCCACCGGTCACGGCAATGTCAACGCGAGTGCGATTCGGTTCCGACAGAAGATCGGTGATGGTCAACAGCGTACGTGCGGCCACGGCTTCAGCCAGAATCTGAGGATTGGGATATACAACGGTGGTGCGTTCTGCCATATGCTTTTCCTGCATTGTTCCTTTATTGTTTCGGAGATCGATTCAGTGCTTCGATTGATAAGATCCCAGCCTTGAGTCACGACTTCCGCATAGATCTCGTCCGGATAGAGTCGACCCAATTCCTCACTCAAGCATTCCTCGATGGTTCGTGCGGGAACGCTCATGGTTTGCGGGGACTGCCCTGGAACGTTCAATACGGCGATGCCATCGTCGGTGGATGGGCGTTCCAAACTCAGCACGCCATCGGAACGGGTCAGATACACGCCGGTCACGGCGGTTGCATTCGGATCGTCTTCCACCACAACAGGCACGTTCAGACGAAGACGAAGCCATGCGGCCAGCAGATTCAACGGCAGGAAATTCTTTGGTCCGGTCACACGCACGCCGCTTACTGGAAGATGCGGCGGCTGGTCAAGCATCGAAGCGAGCATTGCGCGCCAAACAGTCAAGCGAGTCCACGACATGTCCACGTTCTTCGACGACCAGTTGCGGCGCAGATCATCCATGGTCCGCATCGGATTCGAGGAATGCATGGCATCGGTGATACGGCTGCGTGCCATGGAACCCAGCAAATCGTTTGACAGATTCGCCGGAGCTTCGTTCGGCCACCAAGCCACCACCGGAGCGTCCGGCACCAATAGCGGAATCACCAATGTATCAGGGTGGTGAACCAGCCCGCCAATCGGACGCAACACGATGATTTCGCCCGCGCCGGCGTCGGAACCGAATCGCACTTCCGCGCGAGAAAGGTGTGCGGCTTGCCATCATCGGCAGCGGCATCCACCCTACGTGAATTCGGCGCGATTGCGATCACACGGCAGGGATGCTCACGGCTGGCGTTGTTCGCCACGGCGAGATCATGCTCCAGCGACGTCTCATTCGTGGAGATCAGCAGTGTGAGCACGCGACCCAGAGCCGCTTCGCCACGCTCCTCGTGCAATTCATCGATTTTCGCCGAAATCTCACGGGTTTCGGTGTTCTTCATGGTAATGATCACGGCATCCTCCAACGGTGTCCATCGCGGGCCAGCATTTCAACGGCTTCCTGAGGGCCCCACGTTCCGGAACGATACGGCTGCGGCTGGCCAAGCGTGGACCAGAACTCTTCGATCGGATCGAGGATCTGCCAGCTCAATTCCACTTCGCGTGTGGTTGGGAACAGTGGCGGATCGCCCAGCAATACGTCAAGAATCAGACGTTCATAGGCTTCCGGAGACGATTCGGTGAACGAACGGCCGTAACCGAAGTCCATCGACACGTCACGGACCTCCATCGACGTGCCACCCGGCACCTTCGCGCCGAACCGCATGGTCACACCCTCATCGGGCTGCACGCGGATCACGATCGCATTCTTGCCGAGCTCCTTCGTTGCGGTCGACTCGAACGGCAGATGCGGGGCACGCTTGAACACCACGGCAATCTCCGTGACACGCTTGCCCAAAACGTTTGCCCGTACGCAGGTAGAACGGCACGCCGGCCCAACGGCGCGTATCGACATCCAGTCGGATCGCTGCGTAAGTCTCTGTGGTTGAAGCCGGATTAATGCCCTTCTCATCCAAATAGCCGACAACCTCATGAGAACCCTGCCATCCGGCGGCATACTGTCCGCGGGCCGTATGCGCCGCCAGATCCTTCGGCAAGCGCACTGCGGACAGCACCTTCGTCTTTTCAGCCGTCAGATCAGCGGCGGAGAAGGAGACCGGCTCCTCCATGGCCGTCAATGCCATGAGCTGCAGCAGGTGGTTCTGGATGATGTCGCGTGCGGCACCGATGCCGTCATAGTATCCGGCACGACCGGCCACGCCGATGTCCTCGGCGTGGGTAATCTGCACATGGTCGACGTAATTATTGTTCCAGATCGGCTCATACATGGCGTTCGCGAAACGTAGCGCCAATATGTTCTGCACGGTCTCCTTACCGAGATAATGATCGATACGGAACACACTCGATGGGTCGAACACCTCGGAAACCACGCGGTCAAGTTCCTTGGCGCTGGCCAGATCGTGGCCAAACGGCTTTTCGATGATCACACGACGCCAAGCGCCCTTGTCGGACTTCGCCAGACCGCAATCCGCCAACTGGCGCGATACCTGCGGGAACGCGCGCGGCGGCACCGACATGTAGAACGCATGGTTACCTCGCGTACCTCGATCACGGTCAAGCTCGGCAACAGTGTTCGACAATCGTTCGAACGCCTTCGGATCATCGAACGTGCCTTGTACGAAACGAATACCGTCGGCGAGCTGCTTCCAGGTCGCCTCCTTGAATGGCGTGCGGCAGTGCGCCTGCACGTTCTCCTTCACGAAATCCTTGAAATGATCCTCGGTCCAATCACGACGTGCAAAACCCGTCAAACCGAAGCTTGGCGGCAATAGGCCACGATTAGCCAGATCATAAATGGCGGGAAGCAGCTTCTTGCGTGACAGATCGCCGGTCACGCCGAAAATCACAATACTGCACGGGCCTGCAATACGTGGAAGTCGAAGATCGCGCGGATCGCGCAGCGGATTCGTCCACTCTTCAGGCGTGCCAAGTACGGATGAAACAGTTTCAGTCATGTGCTTCATAGTATCGCCAACACGTCACGGACGGCAGTGACCATCCGAAAACGCCTTTCCATATTTTGTGAAAACCCACAAAACCAGCCGTTTTTATGCGGCTGTGAGCAATATCACAATCGATGATCAATGTATTACTCTGCCGAAAAATCATGCAACCCAGCGAACAGACGATTGAATCCTTCTTGCATGGTGCTTCGCGGGCAGGCCACGTTGATGCGAATGAAATCATGCCCGTTGCCGCCATACTCGGCACCTTCGGAGAACATCACCTGATGATTGCGCTTGAGATGTTCGCACAATAGAGCGGTATCGTGCGTCAGTTTCGAACAATCGACCCACAACAAGTAGGTGGCATGGCTTTCAATCAGGGCGATGCGTCGTTCCGGTGCCGCGGCAGCATTGTATTCGTTGATCATGGCTCGTGCTTCGGCTTTGTTGCCTGCCAAGTATGCGCGCAATTCCTCAAGCCAAGGCTCGCTCTCGTTGAAGGCAGCGAGCGTGGCCGTCATGGCGAAGGCGTTCGGTTCGGCCACTTCGTCCGTGTTGAGCGCACGCCATACCTTATGCCTCAGCACGGGATTTGGAATCATTACGGCAGCCGTGTTAGACCGGCGATATTGACGTTTTGGTCGGTGCCATGCAGGTCACGGAGTTCATTGCGCACTGCTCATTCACCGAGGCAAAGGGCACGTAATCATATCCCGGATCGGTAAGATCACAATGAATTTCGTCGCTGATTACGGTCACATGATGGTTCCAGCAAAGCTCACCTATGCGTGCGAGGGTGTCGCGATCCCAGATTCGGCCTACGGGATTGTGTGGATTGCACAGGATCATCAGCGTGGTTTGCGGATCGGCCAACTTGGATTCCAGATCGGCCCAGTTGATGGAGTAATGTCCGGAACCGTCGTATTCCAACGGTGATTCAAGCACGCGGCATCCATTATTGATAATCGAATTGAAGAAAATGTTGTAGACCGGAGTTTGGATAAGCACGTTTTCGTTTGCTGTGGTGAGTTTTCGTACCATGCTGGAGATTGCCGGCACCACGCCGGTGCTGAATACGAGCGATTCCGGGTCGATATCAAGATTATGCCTACGGTGCCACCAGTCAACGTATGCCTGATTCCATGCAGGAGGGACGATGGAATATCCGAAAATACCGTGGTCAAGACGCTGTTGCAGTGCGGCTCGAATCTGTGGAGCGGTTTGAAATTCCATATCCGCCACCCACATGGGCAGCGCATCTCCTGCCTCTTCCCACTTGAGCGAATACGTGCCGGATCGGTCTACGGGAGTGTCGAAATCGTAAGTCATGCCATCAAACTTAAGAACTTCAAGTGGACGAAGTCAAATGCAAGCTGTGAATGATCCCGGTTTCACGACATGCATTGTAATGACTTTGTCGGTCGGGCCGCCCTGTTGTATGAGTTCAAAAACATGGCCTTTCGAACATTCCATACTGGTTCTTTCACATTCATGCTGACGCACCCATTGTGAACGAACCAAACCAAAATAACTAATGTAAATGATGTATTACTTTCCATGCGAGAAGTGCATGAAAACTGTCAATCAGCCAGCCCAGTCGAAAAGTTCCGGACCATGCGTTGCAAATGGCGTTTATTGCATCGTATTGACTACCATGAACATCAATACTTAAGAAAGGTGGTTTTATGGCATATGCGTTGATAACGGGGGCTTCGAGTGGCATTGGGCGTGAGATGGCGGCATTGTTTGCGGCCGACAGGCATGATCTCATCATTACGGCACGCAGTCAAGGCAAACTTGATGACGTGAAGCGCACGCTGGAACATCGCTATGGCGTGCATGTGGAGACGGTTGCGCTTGATCTAAGCGAGTCTGACGCACCGCAACAGTTGCATGATTACACAGTTTCGCAAGGTTTTGAAGTGGATCATCTCGTCAATAACGCCGGTTTTGCGGATTGGACGGGTTTTCTCGACGCCGACTGGCATCGCCAGCATGAGATGATGCAGCTCAACATGGCCGCGTGGCTGAACTTACGTACCGTTATGGTCGTGATATGCGCGAGCAGGGTCACGGACGCATATTGAACATCTCTTCTGTTGCTTCAATGATGGCAGGCCCATATATGGCGATATATTTCGCGTCGAAAGCGTTCGTACGATCGCTTTCGGAAGCGGTGTCGTACGAATTGCGAGATACCGGTGTGAGTGTGACCTGCGTATGCCCCGGGCCGACATCCACAGGGTTCGCCAAGGCCGCGAACATGCATGGCATGAATTTCTTCACGCTGACCAAACCGGCCACCGCCTACCAGCTTGCCACCTACGCGTATCGGAAGATGAAGCAGGGGCGCACGCTTGCCTACCACGGCTACCTCACCAAAGCCGGAGCCGCAGCGGAACGACTACTCCCCCGCGCTCTGACGCGACGGGTCGCCGCAATCATGAATGGCGGCAACCCACGCAACCAGCATCGCGAATAATTCAGGAGGCAACTCAACGAGTTTCCCTTGCGGCTGATCATATTTGCCGCAACACAAAGAGCCGCACACTTTTCATAAAGCGTGAGGCTCTTTTCATCTGTTAATCCGCTAGATTCGTTGCAGAAATACGTCTATCAGGCTTCGATTTCCTCGCGGCCCGGCTCGGCCCACAGCGTGTGGAATGCGCCCGGCTGATCCACACGCTGGTAGGTGTGAGCGCCGAAATAGTCGCGCTGACCTTGGATCAGGGCGGCGGGCAGGCGCTTGGAACGCAGTCCGTCGAAGTACGACAGCGAGGAAGCGAACGCCGGAGTAGGCAAACCGTTGACGGCGGCCTGAGCCACCACGTTACGCCAAGACTTTTCGGCGGTTTCGATGGCGTTCTTGAAGTACGGAGCGAACAGCAGCGACACGTTGGCTTCACCTGATTCGAACGCTTCGGAAATACGGTTGAGGAACTTCGCACGGATGATGCAGCCGCCACGCCAGATGCGTGCCACGGCAGCCAGATCGATATCCCAGCCATATTCTTCGGCAGCAGTGGTAATCTCGTTGAAGCCCTGGGCGTAGGCGACGATCTTGGAAGCGTAGAGTGCCTGACGAATGTCTTCGATGAAGGCCTTCTTCTCATCGTCGGTGAGGTTCAGGTTGCCGTCAGGGCCATTGAAGCCCTGCTTGGCGGCTTCCTCACGTAGATCAGCTTCGGAGGAAAGACCACGGGCGAACACGGCTTCGGCGATGCCGGTGACCGGTACGGCCAGAGACAGTGCGGTCTGCACGGTCCACGTGCCGGTGCCCTTCATGCCAGCATGGTCGACGATCACGTCAACCAGCGGCTTACCGGTCTTCTTGTCGGCCTGATGCAGCACTTCGGCGGTGATTTCGATCAGATAGGAGTCGAGTTCGGTCTTGTTCCACTCTTCGAACACGTCACCGATCTCAGCCGGAGTCATGCCAAGGCCACGACGCATCAGATCGTAGCTTTCAGCGATGAGCTGCATGTCGGAGTACTCAATACCGTTGTGCACCATCTTGACGAAGTGGCCAGCACCATTGAGACCGATATGGGTGACGCACGGTTCGCCTTCGGCCTTGGCCGCGATGGATTCAAAAATCGGCTTCAGAGTCTTCCAGGATTCTTCGGAGCCACCCGGCATCATGGAAGGTCCAAGCAGAGCGCCTTCCTCACCGCCGGACACACCGCATCCGACGAAATGCAGTCCGCGAGCGCTGATTTCCTTCTCGCGGCGAATGGTGTCCGGGAAGTAGGCGTTGCCTGCGTCGACGATGATGTCGCCCGGCTCCATCAGGTCGGCGAGCGCGTTGATCATGGCGTCGGTCGGCTCTCCCGCCTTGACCATGATGATGGCGGTACGCGGCTTGACGAGGCTGTCCACGAACTCTTCGAGGGTTTTTGCCGGGAAGAATTCGCCTTCGTTGCCGTGTTCGTTCATGAGCTTTTCGGTACGGCCGTAAGAGCGGTTGAACACTGCCACCTTGTTGCCGTGGTGTGCGAGGTACGTGCGAGGCTACCGCCCATTGCGGCAAGACCGACTACGCCGACGTTTGCTTCAGCTGACATGCTGGCCCCTTCCATCAGGAAAAGTAGTACTTTATGAACCGTTCTTTTAGTGTAGACCCGAGCTACCCCAGAACCATGGACCGTCTCAAGTCTGACATCATGTCAATCACGCGGCGCAATCGTACGTACGAATCGCATGGCTTCGGCAGGTGTGAGCGACGGCACGTAGGCTTGTGCCACGGCAAGCGATATTTGCGGCAGTTTGGCTGCGTCGGGATAGCAGATATACACTTTCTCTTCATCGGGATGGAATTTCAGTTTGAAACGGAATAGTGAATGGAATCCGTATGCTGGTTCCATGATGTCTGCGACCATTTGCAGTGCATGACGCAACACTTCGCTTTCCTCGTGTTCGCTTTCGTTGGATCCCATACCGGCCAGCGGCGCCGCCGATAAGCTCATGAATTCCACGTTGCCTTCGTCGCGTAGTCGTTCAGCCATGCGTGCAATCAGGAATTCCATGATGCCGTTGACGCTGTCGGTGCGATGCCTCATGAAGTCAAGCGTCCAACCGATGATCGTACCGTCACGATAGGTGGGCAGCCAGCTGGTTACGCCAAGGACTTTGCCATTGCCGTCAACCGCGTAGAGTAGGCGCACCCGGGAGTCGATCAGTTCGTCGACGCCTCCCAAGGTGAATCCCATTTCCGGCAGGGCCTTTTTGCCGGCCCACTGTGCGGAGATCTCACGAATCTGCGTTTGTACTGAGAAGGGTGCCTCCTTGAAAGTGGTGAGCACGTCGGTGATGCCGTCTCGTTTGGCTTTGTTGATGGCGGTGCGCACGTCCTGCCATTTCTTGCCTCGGGTCTGCCATTCGTTGGGATTGACGACCATTTCCGTACCGACGTCAAGCGAATCCCATCCGGCTTTGGTGAGTTCGGCTCGCTGCGATTCGTGCACACTGTAGAACACGGGCGTCCAAGAATGCCGTGCGCAGAATGTTGCGAAATCAGTGAGATCATCCACATATTCGCTGGGATCTCCGAATGGTCCGGTCACGGTCAATGCGATGCCGTACGACACTCGATAGGCGATCGCGGAACGTCCGGTTGCGGAAAACCAATAGTCATTGCCTTCCCAAGTAGTCATGAACGACATGGATTCGCCGCCAAGAGGAATGATTTCATCAACGCGATGACGTGAAGCATCATTCACCATGGAACGATCTCGCAGACAATCCCAGGCGCAAAGCAATGCAATAATCCAAAACACCGGACCGACGCACTGATATACCAGCAAGGAAATTCGGCCGACGGGCACAAACTCAGGTTCGATACCACTCAACAGACCAATTGGTAGCAATCGCTGCACATAATCGGCAAGCAATGCGATCAATTGCGGACTTTCATTGAAATCGTCGGGAGAGGCAAGCCCATATCCGGCATACATCAATCCCAGTATCAGAAAAGCCGACAATGTACCGGCCACGGCACGTAACGTAATCTCGCTTCTTGTGCGAATCGTAAAGCATTGACGGAACGCGATGACGATAACAATGAAAACCAACGGCAATGCCATGGTGGAGAACATCGCGCGGAACGCACCGTGACGAGTCAACGCAAATAACGCATCAGTCGGCGAATCGCCCACATATTGCAGCGGAAGCACCGCATAGAACAGCATCGCAAGCACCACTGTACACGCATTGAACAGCACGCTCAACGCTGCGGCAATACGGCGTCCGCGATACAGGCCCCATGCGATCAGCAGCAGCATCAGTGTCGGCATCAATGACACCAGCCAGTTTCCGGGCATGGTGAATCGCATCATGCGATATTGCGCGAAACAGTTGGCATGTGAGGAACCGTTGAGGCAATCCAACACCTGTTCCGTATCGAATTCCGTGGAGCCCGTCAACAGGCCGAACATGGACAGCAAACCGAATGACTGCCTTGAGGAAACAGCCACCAGCGAACCGACCGCCTGTACGCCGGCAGCCATACCAATCAGCCTGCGCATCTCGTACAAGGCACCATGCCTATACACATCACCTTGACTCTCGGACGCCATCAAATAACCAAGCACATGACCGATCAGCGCGGCAGCCAGCAAACAATAATCGCCGGCTTCGCCACGGTACAGGAACAGGATCAGCACCACGCTATAGCCGATCACACGAATACGCCGACGCCACAGCATGGCGGTGAACGCGCTGGCACACATCAGCGTGCCCACCACTACAACCAGCGGCCCCAAAATCGCACCATCATGCGAAATCGCATGCCATTGCGGACTTTTGCCTGCGAACAGCGAACATACCCCCCATGCCGAGCGCTATGCCGCCAAGCGTGGTGATCAGCGACACCCATGCCGTCTTCGCCTTTCCAATCACCGTTTCGCATAAGCCGAATGCGATGAGTATCAGTGGAATGTCGATCAGCAGACGCCCCAACTGAGGCACCGACAGCAGTGAAATCGGCGCGGTATACCAACGTCCATGCGCGAGCGCGTCAAAACTCACGCGCGACAATTGCGGCGGAAATTGCGTATGTCTGATGCCGCATACGATCTGCATGCCGACATTGAACAGCGTGATGAACAGCACAAACCCCAAGGTCATGCGATGCTCACGAATCCAGGCGGCAAGATCGGCCATAAGCGCACGAAAGCCAAATAATGGTTTCACTGTTGATTCCTGCGATTGCGTCATAATACAGTACTTCCGTTCGATGATTCAGATTGAAATGCGTTTGAGATTCGGATAGTCGACCAATTTCGGCTTGGCATCGCTCAGTCCCGTGTTGTAGCCGAATACGGCAAGTCCGTACCACAGCGTGTCTTGCACGGCATGCCAGTCATGCGCATTGCCAAGCGATTCGACTGCCGTAACATGCATGCCCGCCTGTTGAGCAACCGGTACGATGCGTTCGACATTGCGCACGGACTCGCGGTCACGCTCCCCCGCGCCGATAACAAGCGTCTGGGTTGAAGGCGCATGGTTGCGAATGGCGTTGACGGGAATCTGGTTTTCATACGCGGCACGATCACCTTGGAAGAATCGGCTGATCATACTGCTTTCACTGCCATTGGTCGGTTTGAGTTCGCTATCGGTGGGAATGATGGTACCGAACAGATTCGGATGGTTCGCACCGATCTGCAGCGAACATGTGGCCCCCTGTGAAAAACCTGCGATTGCCCAATCCTGCGCTTGCTGTGCCGCCGGAAGATTGGCTTTCACCCAGTTGACCACGTCTTTCGTCAAGTAGGTCAACGCATTGCCGTACACCGGCGAATCCACGCATAGGGTGTTATGTGAATCGTCTCCCAACTGGTCGGCCGCAATAACAATGGGTGCGAGTCCGCCATGATGCTGCGCGTAATCGTCCATCATGGGTTGATGCCGCCCGCGGCAAACACGCGTCCCGGAGAGCCCGGCTGGCCGCTCATCATCAGTATGACCGGCAACGCCGGCTTGTGTTTGGCTGTGGCAAGCGCTGCAGGCGGCAGATATACCAGCGCCTTTCGCGCTTCGAAATGCGATGTCGTGGCTGGAATATTTACTTTACTGACTTCGCCATGTGCGGGAATATTGCTGACGCTACCGTCTGCTTTTTCCTGCTTCCATTGCGTGACGCTAATCAAATCGCTGCGTTTCGCCATTCCTGTCAGGTCGGCTTCACGATAGGTGTCTTGGCCGAACAGTGATCCGATGGTGGCATATTCTCCATACGCCTGATCGATGCCGGTGGCGGCGGAAAGCACCGCGAATACCGTCAATACAACGGCGACGGCACGCAACACTCCCCTATGCTGCACCGCATAGCAAATCGCGAATCCAATGATCGCGCAACCGCAACCGGCCCATGCGACCACATGCGGCCCCAGCTCAACACCGAACACAACAAACACGTCCGACAGCAGCCATGCAATCACCAATCCGGCAATGCCTGCAATAATCGCAATCACTACCGGACACACGACTACGGCAAACGTGCGTTTGCCACCGTCACGACTTCCGGCAACCGTCTCCCATATTGCAGCACCCAGCAGTATCGCCGCCAGCACTGCGGTTACTGAAAACAACGTTGCCGGAAACCAGCCATCCACCAAGCTTATGTTCATCAACCATGCACGCATGCTCACTTCTTGCTTTCATATTCTTCGTTTCCAATGTGCCAGTTGTAGTCCATGAAACGTTGGCACGACCTCATCCTTGAGGCTGATTTTCCTTGGAATATCGACGAAAAATACTGTGAGCAAGCTGAATGGATGATGCTCTTAGGCAGCGTTCTTGCCTTTGCCGATCATGCCTTGAACGCACGTTCCAATACCCGCCATACGCATGGAACGGACCCCACGTCGGGATCGCCTTCGACCAACAGCGCATTGGGAATGCATCAGTCGTGCCGGATCGGTTTGATACTCTGACTGCGGCACGGTTTCCTCCGATCGCGCTTCCTTGCGCATGTTCCCTGTACATGTTCCTTGTACAGCAGACGCAATATTCCCATGCAATGTGATTCCAGCTAAGAAGACACTAAGAAAACGCGTCCAATGCATCCGACCGGCAGCCAAGCGGTATGGTGTTGCATTATGCAGTATGTTTTTTCGGCGTCGAATGTTTCCTGTGTCGTGCCGGTCGACGGTGAGCAACGCACGATTTTCAGCGGATTATCCGTTGATGTGAAGCATGGTGAGATTGTGGATTTGGTCGGCCCTTCCGGATCGGGCAAGAGTAGTCTGCTTACCGCTTTTGCACGATTGAATCCGAATGCGAACGGCAATTTTCAGCTTGACGGGCGCTCTGCCAGCGAATTCACACCGCAGCAGTGGCGTAGTCAGGTGGCGTATTTGCCGCAGAAGCCGGTATTGATCGGTTCGAGTGTGGCCGAGGCGATTCGTTTACCGTTCACATTGGCTATCCGTGCGGGCGAAGGCAAGCAAGGATTCGGCAGGAAATGGTCGGCCGGTAAGTCTCTCAAACCCACAGATCTACTGCCGGATGCTCGCATTCGAGCCACGCTTGACGCCATTGGCTGCGCGGATATTGATTTGGGGCGTGCTCCGCATGACTTGTCTGGAGGCCAGGCCGCCCGTGTGAGTTTGGCGCGCACCTTGCTTACTTCGCCGAAAGTGCTGCTTGCCGATGAGGTTGATGCCGGTTTGGATGATGAGAACGCCGATAAGGTGGCATCCATCATGGCTCAGGCCGCAGAGCGGGGCATGGCGGTGATTCGTATTCGCCATCGCCCGCCGGATGGGCGTGCCACACGCATTCTCACACTGGCCAATGGCGTATTGCAGAGTGCGAATGCTCCGCACACCGCAGCAACCAATGATTCCAATGATTTCGCGGCACAGTCCGATTCGGTGCAAGGAGTGCAGGCATGAGCGGCAATTATTATTCCATTGATATTTGGGGTCTGCTTATCGCATTGGTTATGGTCGCCGTGGCCGCAGGCATTTCCGAAGCGATGCGCATGGGCATTGGCAAGACACTGCTATGGTCGGCGTGCCGTGCGTTGCTGCAATTGTGCGCCATGGGTTTCATTATGGAGTTCGTCATCAAGTCGAACAATCCATGGCTGGTGCTGTTGCTGGTGATGTTCATGCTGATCGCGGCCGTGCAAATCACCCTGTCTCGTGCCAAAGGTGTGCCGAAAGGCTTGGCCGGTCCCGTGTTTTTGAGCTTGGTCATCACCATGCTCATTATGATTTCGTTGGTCACCGAATTGATCATTCGCCCGCAACCATGGTATGCGCCGCAATTGGTGGTACCGTTGACCGGCATGCTGCTCGGCAATACCGTGTCCGCTTTGGCGGTTGGGTTGAGCCGGTTCTTCGAAAGCATGAAGGAACGCCGTGACGAAGTGGATACGCTGCTGGCGTTGGGCGCGACCGCTTGGGAGGCCGCACGCCCGTCCATCGTCTCGTCGATTCGTTTGGGTTTGCTGCCGACTACCGCCTCGCTGGCTTCCAGCGGCATTGTGACGGTGCCTGGCATGATGGCCGGTCAGATCATCGCCGGCGGCAATCCTATCGACGCGGCGAAATACCAGTTCCTGATTCTTGCGGCCATCGCCGCGTTAACGCTTCTGGCCGACAGTCTCATTATGGTGATGGCATACCGTAAGTGCTTCACTGCAGACGATCAATACAATCCGATCGCAGGCTGAACAACTTTTCATATAGCCAAGCAATTAATAGACAATCAGATTTAACAGAAAACGGCGTTCGCCACGTGTTCATATACCATGGCGGACACCGTTTTCTATTGTTTACCAGCTACGCGAGCTTTGATTTTGCTTTTCAGCGATCAACGCGTGCGGAATGGCGCTTTCCTGATGTTCGCATGGCGATGGCGTGACTGCCCTGCATGCTTGTCGTGACGTTCGCCACGGCCGCCACGCTTGACTTCCGTATGACGGTCATAGCGTTTCGCATCCGAGGAACGTTCGTCATGCTTCTTGCCTTTGGACCGACGATTATCGTCATACTGACGTTCGGCACGGGCTTCAGACTTGCGCTGCTTCTTGCTTGGCGCACCCTGCTTTTTCGCAAGCTGTCCGGACTTCTTCTTTCCCAGCTTCCTGCGATTGTCGGTATTGCCGTAATCGCTGTCGTTCCTACGCTTGTTCGTCGTTTCGCGTTGTTCGTTGTCGCTGCGCTGCTGCTCATGCAGGCGCGCATACTTTTCACGACGCTTGCTGTTGCGCTTTTCCTCGTGCTGTTCGCGGCGTTCCTCCTGAATTTCAGGATGTTCCCAACGATGTTCACGCGCTTCGAATTCACGATTGTCACGACCTTCGAACTTGGCGGCACGGCGTTCCGCACGGTTCTTCTTCGGCTCGAACTTCTTCGCGCTGTCGTTACGCTCCTCACGCTGATCGCGATCGCGACGATCCTTACGTTCGGACTTAAACGGCTTGCCGCCCTTGTCTTTGCCGCGATCCTTGTTACGCCCGCCGGAACGGTTCGACCTGCCGGAACGTTCGCCGTCGACACTCCCCTGCTGTTCTTCCTACGGCGCGGATTTCCTGCCGGCTGCGACTGATCAAGCGTCCAGCCGAACACCGGCTCGGCCACTTCACCTACGAGTTCCAACACTTCCGGCGAATCAGGGGTCACGTCGATCGGCTCGACCGTCAGTCCGGCCTCACGCATCATGCGACGGGTCCTGCGGCGCTGGTTCGGCAGAATGATGGTCACCACGTCACCGGAATGGCCGGCTCGCGCGGTTCGTCCGGAACGATGCAGGAAGGATTTCGGATCTTCCGGCGGTTCGACCTGCACCACGAGTTCCACACCGGAAACGTCGATGCCTCGCGCGGCCACATCGGTGGCCACCATAACGTTCACATCGCCGGAGTGAAGGCGGCCAGATTGCGGTCACGCTGGTTCTGGCTCAGATTGCCGTGCAATTCGGCCGCAGGAATGCCGTTCTGCGTTAAATCCTTGGCAAGCTTCTGCGTCTGGAATTTGGTACGGGTGAACAGAATGCGACGGCCCTTGCCGGAAGCGAGGGTGCGCACCAGCTCGTGACGGTTGCCCTGCGTGGTTTTGAACACATGGTGGGTCATCTCGTCAACGGTCGCCGTCGCGGAATCGACGCTGTGCACCTTCGGATCGGACAGGAAGGTGTCCACCACTTCGTCCACGCCATGATCGAGCGTGGCGGAGAACAGCATGATCTGCGCGTCGAACGAAATCTGGCCAAGCAGACGCTTGACTGGCGGAAGGAAGCCCATATCGGCCATCTCGTCAGCCTCGTCAATAACCGCAACCTCAACCTTGTCCAAGGTGAGCGCGCCCTGTTCGATCAAATCCTCAAGACGACCCGGGCAGGCCACCACAATATCGGCGCCGGCCTGAAGGTCACGAATCTGACGCGCATAACGCACACCGCCGTATACGGTGGTGGTGTTGATGCCGTAGATCTGGGCGAGCGGCATGAGCACATCGTTGATCTGGTTGGCGAGCTCACGGGTCGGAGCAAGCACCAGACCACGTGGATGCGGCACGAAATCGTCGGCACGACGTTCCTCGGCATGGGCCTGCTTCACACGATTGACCTCGTGGCGGAACTGGCTCATGTTCTCATACTCGCCGGCATCCACTTCGCCCAGGCGAGCGACCAGCGGAATCGAAAATGCCAGCGTCTTGCCGGAGCCGGTACGACCGCGGCCAAGAATGTCTCGCCCAGCCAACGAATCGGGAAGCGTGTCGGCCTGAATCGGGAAAGCGGTTTTCTTGTCATCGGCCGCAAGCACGCGGACCAGCGGACCAGGAACGCCGAGTTCGGCGAACGTCAGCGGGCGTTCCTCTTCCTCGCCCATCGCTTCGGAAGCGGCTGCGAGGGTATCTTCATCAAAACGGTATCGGGCACAATGGCCTTTCATGTCAAATATTACGCACGTTGCGCAAACTTGATAACTGTAGCCTATGCCCAATACTTTTGCTTACGTTCCTTCAATCCTTCATATCCGTTATATTCACGCCGGATTGCGGTTGATTTCGATATCGGTGACGGTCAGATTCGCTTTGTTGACCAGATTGAACAGGATCACTTCGGCCAGCTGATCCGCACGCATGAAGGTATGCTGCTTTTCTTCAGACACATAATCATGGCTGTCACGGTAGAACGGGGTGTCGATGCCACCTGGATAGACACCCACGATTTTCACGCTGGTCCCCTTGTATGCGGCCTGCAAACTCTTGGTGTAGCCCTTCTCGCCCCACTTGGTGGCGCAGTACACGGATTCGTTGGGGTTGCCTCGCGTTGCCGCAGTAGACATGACGTTGGCGATTTTGAGATCCTGCTCACCGTCCGCTTTCAGTGTTTCCACGCTCCACAGCACCATGCCTTTCAGGCCCTTCAGACACTTGTCCACATCGGCCGCCTCGTATGCGGTCGGGACTTTGAACGAAGGCTGACCGGCATTGTTGATCAGCAAATCGATATGACCGATTTTCGAGATTGCGGCAACAGAGTTCTTCACGAACGATTCGTCGGAAATATCGCCCACAAAAGCTCTGTATTCGTCGGCAGCAAAAGTCTTCGACAACTCCGCCTGGCGTGCGCCATTGAAATCAATACCAGCAACGAACCATCCTTTGGCGATCAACTGTCGAGCCAGCTCGTATCCCAATCCAAGCGCGGAACCGGTGACGATAGCGATTTTCTTTCCGGCTGCGGTACTCATATGACGAACTCCTCACTCAAAAATGAACACAACCCCTCTTGCACCATCATAACCGTTCAACCCCACATGAAGTCAAACGATTGACGTAACACATTCAACACCGTTTTCAGCGAGCCCACATATTTCGTATCCCCATGAGCCATAGACCCGTACAACCAAATTTCAGAGATGCCCTATCGATGAAGACTCCGACGTATGCTTTCATCTTGAAACTTCTCAATAATCGTCATATCCTCATCGCATCTCTAATGCCTTGCACACGCGAAAGCTACACAGGCGTACGCAAAAGGCCCTTCCGGAACAGGGAACGTTTGGGAAGGGCCTTCAGAGCGATGCAAACGATTATTGCATCACAGGATGTCGGGGTCGTTCTTGTCGATCGTGCCGGTGGCCTTGCCGACGGCCTTCAGACCGTGGTAGGCGACGAGAATCACGATGGTGCCGATGGCGATGCCGTTGAAGGAAATGCCATTGAACGCGAACGCGAACTGGCCGATGGCGATGATCATGGTGATTGCGGCAACCATGATGTTCAGCGGCTTGTCGAAGTTGACCTTGTTCTCAACCCAAATACGAATACCGACCATGCCGATCATGCCGTACAGCAGGGTGGTCACGCCACCGAGCACGCCAGCCGGAATGGTGTTGATGATGGCACCGAACTTCGGGCACAGGCTCAGAATCAGCGCGAACGCGGCGGCGCACCAGTATGCGGCGGTCGAGTAGACCTTGGTGGCAGCCATCACGCCGATGTTCTCACCGTACGTGGTGGTGCCGGAACCGCCGCCGAAGCCGGCGATGGTGGTGCCGAGACCGTCTGCGAACAGCGCGGTGCCGATCTGGTCATCATAGTCGCGGCCGGTCATCTGGGAGACGGACTTGACGTGGCCGACGTTTTCGGCGACGAGCACGAGCACGACTGGGATGAACATCGGCAGGATGGTGAAGTCGACCTGCGGCAGACGGAATTCCGGCAGGCCGATCCATGCGGCCTTGCCGATGGCGGAGAAGTCGACCTGGCCACGGAAGCAGGCGTACGCATAGCCGATGATCACGCCGATGAGGATGTTGAGTCGGCCGAGCAGACCCTTGAACAACACGGCGACGAGCAGCACGGCCACGAGGGTGACGATGGCGGTGTCGGGAGCGACCTTGAAGTTGTTCCACACGCTCGGAGCCAGGTTGAAGCCGATGATGGCCACAATGGCACCGTTGACCACCGGCGGCATGATGATGTCGATCCACTTGCGCCCGCGTAATGGACGAGCACGCCGATCAGGGCCAGCAGGATGCCGGTGACCATGATGCCGAAGGACGCGACAGCGAGGCCCTTGTGGGCGCTGGCCACGGCGGCGATCGGCGCGATGAAGCCGAAGGACGAACCCAAGTAGCTCGGCAGCACGTTCTTGTTGATCAGCAGGAACAGCGCGGTCGACATGGCCGTGAAGAACAAGGTGGTGGACGGGTCGAAACCGGTCAGAATCGGCACCAGGAACGTGGCGCCGAACATGGCGATGACATGCTGTGCGCCGATTTCGGCGGTGCGCGGCCAAGTCAGGCGCTCGTCAGGCTCAACGACTTCGCCCGGCTTCAGCGTCTTGCCGTCACCGTGGACCTGCCACGTGAACAGATTGGACATGCGATTGTCTCCTTAACTCTCTTGCGCGGCAAGCAAAAACGCGCCGCGTGTCACAGCCATTGTAGTGGGGCGTGGACACGGGCGCGTTGCGCACGCAAGATGGGGGGCATCAATCGTCGATATCAGCCAATCTGATCATGCAATCAACAGACCAACACACATCACAGGTGACGGTCAACCGCATGAACAACGTCCACCAAATCGCCATTCGACAGCACTGGACGTTTGAATTCGCGCCAATCGTCCACTTTCACCACCCAACGATTTTCCGCCTCATCGAATACCGGCCGCGCGGTCTGCTCCCAACGGAACCGCTTATACGTACGCCCGGTCGCCGGATCACGGCGCGAATAATGGAAGCACGTACAATTAGTGATCTTCCATTCGTCGGACGCCGCACGGCGCATAAACTCCTCGTCGGACAGGTCCTCCAAAGTGAGCATAAGCGCCAGCATGAGGTCGCCGTGACTGACCATCACCACGGATTCCGCGTCCGACTTGCGGTTCAGGGATGTGAGCAGATTATGCACGCGGTTTTCGGCCACATCGGCGATCGATTCGCCCGCCGGCGGACGCCAATACAGCGGATCAGTGTTCTTGAACATCCAGTTACGCGCGTAATTGGTTTTGAAATCGTCTTTCGTGATGGTATTGATCTCACCCCAGGAGCGTTCGCGCAGCACGCGTGTCTCCGTCCCACTTTCGCCTTAGGCAGGGCCATCGTGGCAGCCGTCTCACGTGTGCGCACGTACGGCGAGACGAGGTAGCGGTCGAACAACGGCTGCTGTGAGACCAGCCAGCGGCCGATGCAGTCCGCCTGCTTGCGGCCGGTGGCCGTAAGCCTCCACGAACGGTCGGGCACGGTGACGTTATCCTGCGTATACAGCGAGTTGTCACCCTGTTCACCGGCACTGATAATCACGTTCGCTTCGGATTCGCCATGTCGAATCACATACAAATCAAGGGGCATTCCCATATTCGTTTATTCCTTTACTTTCATCCACACATCCTGCGCGCGTTTCCGTTCTGCCGTTCATTCGGCCGGCGCGCATCATCATTGAATGCTTTCACCGTAGTCGATTCGAACGTATGCCACACGCGAAACCACATCGATTTCACGATTGGCACAACCGAAGTTCGAGATGCCGTTACGTCCGGTTCACCGCATCGCCCGCGACACGCCGGAACACTACTACTCCGGCCAGATGCCGTTCTGTGAGTACTTGGCGCGGTACTCCCCCGGTGTCATGCCGCTATGTTTTTTGAAGACTTTCGTGAAATGGCTTTGCGACCGGTATGCGAGGATCTGCGCGATCTCATTGAAGCTGTATTCCGAGTATTTGAGCATGTTTTCGGCGGCTTCCATGCGTTTGTCGGTGATATATTGCGATATCGCTGTGCCCGTCTCCCGTTTGAACAGTTCCGACAAATAAGTGGGATTCAAATGCACGCGTTGTGCCAGAATCGCGACAGTGATTTTCTCATGCAGATGGTAGTGGATGTAGTCCATGCATTCGTTGACGGCTTTGGAATGCGTTTCCGTCTTCTGCATGTCGGCCATGGCCCAAGTGAAGAATGTCATCATGTCGGTATGCAGACGGCGCACGTCGTCAGGGGTTTTGCAGCTTTCCAGATTCTGGATGTACAAATCGGAGGCGTTGTAGGCGTCTTCCTCGTCCATGCCACCTTCAATGGCGAAACGCGTGGCCAAGGTAATGGTGGTGATGAAACGGTATTTCGCGTTTTTCAGAGAATCGTCCGACAGATGGCCGTATAGTCCGGAATCCCACAGTTTCGCGCTTTCCGAAATGGCATTGATGTCGCCGGAGCGCATCATGTCATACTGCTTCATTTCCTCAACGTAGCGATGGTGGCGTACCCGATCCTCACGCGAAAGAAAGTCCAGATACCCCAGTTTCGCTTCGTTAACAACCGCCATGATTCTCCCCCTGTTTTACTGCCGTCCGCTATTTGCGATCGTCCAGATCGAATCCTCCTTCAAGGATAAAGCTTTTCAGCAACTTGGTGGCGAGAAGATTCGCAGTGAATTGGGTGACAGAGCTATCCGGCTTGCTGAAGAATGCCTTTGCCAAAGGCTTGTTGATAGACGCTTTCAACTGGTCGAACCGACCAAATTCATTCAACGTCGCTTCGGTAAGATCAAGCCGCATCATCTCGTTGAGCAAAGCTCCATCCACGCCAAACGCCTTGGTGATTTGCTCCACTTGGCTGTTTTTGTCGCTGTTCGCGTAATACGTGATGTAGTCGCGCAGCGTCTTACCTTCCTCCAACTCGATTTCGCCACGTTCCACATCATGCATGAACAGTTCGGCATACCGTTGCTCCTCCTGACTGAGCGAAGCGAACGACTTATGCAGCTCCTCCTCAGCTGATATCAACAAAGCTGGATCTCCTCCGCCAAGTGCCTTGAGCCATTTGGCGAAATTAGCGTTCATGTAATCCGTATCAATCAATCCTGTATCTATCTCAGTGATATGACCGTCAAGTTCATATGGCGCTTCCGGACCGCTGACAGAACCTTCGCCGCTGCTGAACATTTCCTTATATCGCTGTACAAGAATCAGATATGTCCGTTCATCAAGCTTCGGCCGCACAACTTCCACGGATCCATCGTCATGGGTGATGAGGTATTCCCGCTGCTCCCAAGTGAATCCTTGCACTTGGGCGGATTCCAAGAAATCATTGAGTTCCACGAACAGTTTCGCGAGCTTACGGCACGCCTCCACCGATTCCGGCAGTCGCATGAAATCCTCTACGCCCCCGGCACGGAACACGGAAGCGATCTCTTCGAAACGCGCATCCATCAAACGCACGTTTTCCGGCAGTTTCTGCACGAACAAATCAAGCGGTTTGTCTCCGGAATACAGTTTCACCGCCGCTTTGATGTATCCCTTCATAGTATGTGGCTTGCGGTAGTAGCGAATAGTTCCGAAAGGCTTGTCGGAGCCGAACAACCGGTTCGTGCGGCTGAACGCTTGGATGATGTTCTCGTAGTCGATGATCTTGTCGAGATACAGCGTGTTGACCCACTTGGAGTCGAAACCGGTCAGCATCTGGTCGACCACGATCAGCAGATCCAGCCGCTCCTCACGGTGCTGGTCGACCGTCAGATACGGACGCTTGTGAGAAAGCCGCGCGGTGACGTCCTTCTTCATCTTCGGCCATGTGGGGATGATGAAATCCTTGCCGAACAGTTCGTTGTAGTCGCCGATGATCTCCTTGAGCGCATCCTCCTTGAGGATTGCACCATTGGAGTTATCGACATTGGGGTCAAACAGCGCGGTCACATGCATCTGCGGAGCACGCTTCTTGAACAGATGATAATAGCTGATCGCCTCGGGAATGGAACTCGTGGCCAGCATCGCATGGAATTTGTTGCCTCTGCTCAACAATGGGAATTGGTCGAGAATGTCCTCCACGACCTTGCCCTCATGAGGCGTATCCTGCGCGTACTGCGCTGTGGACAGATAGTCCTCAATGCCTTTGATATGTTCTCCGGCCTGCGTTTCCATAGGTCCCATCGGCATTTGCCTCGGATCCATGTAATAGTAGAACACTTCGGCTTTCGCCGGATCCGCCTGGGCTTCCTCAACCGTCGCCGCTTTCGCCTTCTGCAACGCGACAGCCTGGCGAACATCCTTGTCTCGGTAGGTCAACACCATGTACGGGTCGAATCCGAGCACATTGCCATCGCGGATACCGTCAGCGATGCTGTAACGGTGGAGACAATCACCAAACACCATTGATGTGGTCGAGCCCTTCTTGCGGTTCTCCTCATGGATTGGAGTACCTGTGAAACCGAAATACAGCGCGTCGGGGAAGGAATGGCGAATATCCTGCAGCATCTCACCGAATTGTGGAACGATGGCATTCGTCAATGATGAATACGA